>Ga0194037_1000649_pt1 | contig 26786 bp, 21 predicted proteins | sample JunL306m_MetaG_FD_148653 | JGI IMG/M metagenome (GOLD analysis project Ga0194037, IMG submission 148653) | Anoxic zone freshwater microbial communities from boreal shield lake in IISD Experimental Lakes Area, Ontario, Canada - Jun2016-L304-6m | ecosystem: Environmental > Aquatic > Freshwater >...
TTGCAAACAAGCTGACATCAATCAGACCTCCGAGGTTTTTAAAACCTCGGAGGTCTGATTGATGTCAGCTTGTTTGCAATGTGGAATGAAACGAGTTTTGTACCGTTTTAAAACTGTTCCGCATAGCTGTCTACCAGCGCCCGCAGCTGTTTTTTCATGCCGCGCTTCCACGGCCCGACGGCCACCAACCGAAGATTTTCAGGCGCAAAGATCGTTCGGGCTATCGACTGTAGTTCTGAATCGGTAATTTTCCCCGCCTCTTCGCGATCCTGTTCGATACTGCGTACAACCCCCATCAGTTCACCCCAGCCGTAGCGCCCTCCCATCTCGTAGGTGGAATCTCGACTGTAATCAAGATCAAAGAAGTAGGAGTTACGTACCCGTTCAAGTTCATCAGCCGGAATCGGCGTTTTGGTGAAACCAAGGAGCTCTTCCAGAGTTGTCTCGACCGCCTGAAGCAGGGTAGCTGCCGCCGTCGACAGATCAAAAGCAAGACAGCCGGTTTCATCATAGGCAGCAACAGAGCCTTCCACAGAATAGATGATGCCCATCTCTTCCCGCAGACGCAGATGCAGTCGTGAACTGCCACCTCCTGCCAGAATGCGGCGCAGGAAGCGCAGTCCCATAAAACGGCTGTCGCCACGTGAAAAGCCGAGAAAAGCTAACTGCAAATTCATCTGACTGTCAGAATCCTGCACACATGTGATGGTTGACCGGGAACGCCGGGTGGTTAGCAACTGCAGAGGCGGCAGCACCCCGTCCTGCCAGCCGGCAAAGCAGGCCTGAGCGGCAGCAAAGACAGCGGAACTCTGGATTGGTCCTGAAACCACCAGCACGGCATTGGACGGAATGTAATAGCGTTGCAGGTGTTCGAGCAGGTCATGATGTTCAATGGCGGCGATGCTGGCCAGAGTGCCGATAGTCGGCCTGCCCAGAGGGTGGTCGGGCCAGAGCAGCCGACTTGTAATCGTGTCCGGATTTACTTCGGTGCCCTGTTCATTCAGATCCTCTCGGGCTTCTTCAGTGATGATCCGCTTTTCTATTTCAATGCCGGCCAGAAGGGGGCTCTGCAGCATTGAGGCAAAGATCTGCATGCCGTCTGCAATGTGGTCGGGATGAATACGGGAATAATAACAGGTGGAATCAGTATCGGTAGCGGCATTGGGCGCACCGCCGATCGCTTCGAAAGCAGACTCGATCACCAGTGATGATGCATAGTCGGCTGTCCCGCGAAAAAGGACATGTTCCAGAAAATGCGAAAGCCCTTCCCGTCCGGACGGGTCGTGACGACCACCCACTTTCAGATAAATCGCCAGTTCAGCGGCGTGCAGGTGCGGCATCTCGACACAGACGACCCGCAAGCCATTTTTAAGGGTCTCTTGAAAAGGACGAATCATAGCAGGGCACTCCGGATAACTTCACTACGCTGCTGGTACTCTGCGGGAGCCAGCAACACTTCATCATGCGACTCAGCCCAGATCGGACGAGGCCAGAGCTGTTCGGTTGTAAAACGCGGCACCAGGTGCCAGTGGATATGCGGAACCATATTCCCCAGCAGTTCATAGTTTATTTTTGCAGGGCAAAATATATCGAACAACACCTTGGCCACACTGCTGATCTCCTCCATTAGTTCGCCGCGTACGGTACGATCCAACTGAAAGAGTTCACCGTAATGGGCTTTCGTGAACAACAGCGTGTAGCCGGGGAAAAACTGGTCTCGGTTAAGGGTTACATAGGAGTGTTTCAGCTCACAGATGCGCAGGTCGGCATCTGTTTCCCAGCGGGTGCACATCGGGCAATTGTCCATGTGTATTCAAACCTCACAACGATAATTTCTCACAAAAAAAAACCCTCTGTCATACGACAGAAGGCTTTTTTTCTGTACGCCCGCTACAGAGTATCAGCAGCGGGCTACCTAGGGCAACCCTCTTTGCAGTGGGAAACCGGACGAATTCTGAATCTTGAAGTCCACATAGCCAGGGTCTCCTTTCGTGTTTAGTATTTAATTCCCAACAAGATGTTTTTTATCTTAATACTATTTCCTGACATGTCAAGCGGTAAAATATTAAAGTATGATTTATATTGCAATATCTGCCACTACAGGCATAACCTGTCAAAATTGACAGGTTATGCCTGTAGTCCTATTGGCACCTTCTGAGTAACTTCATCGTAAGCATCTGAATTCATTTGTTCATGCAGTTTGTGAGTCTGATTGTATTGACGAAAGAGTTGCTGAGGCATCAAGCGAGAGTTCACTAAGCCGCTCTAAGCTCGATTGGATGAATGTAGAGAAACATCTCAATGACATTATTGAGGGGAACGTCGGGACTAAAAATGAATCCAGGTTGAAATAAAATGGGCTTAATATTATCATGAGTTTTCGTTCCATTAGATTTCAAACCCCGAGCCCACCATGACAACCACAACGAGCGAACTAGCACAGGATCTCCGTAAGCGTGCCGAAGAAAAGTATTGTGTGGATGACGGGAGAGCTTTACAGGCCCTTTCAACCGCAGAAACGAAACAACTTCTCCACGAACTGCGGGTGCATCAGATCGAACTGCAAATGCAGAACGAAGAGCTGCGCGTCACAGAGCGTGAACTGGGCATTTCACAAACACGCTATTTCGATTTGTATGACCTGGCTCCGGTCGGTTACCTTACTATCGACGAACAGGGTAAGATTCTGGAAGCGAACCTTACTGTTGCAACCATGGTGGGCGCTCAGCGTGGCGAACTGATCAACCAGCGTATTTCACGCTATATTTCCCGTGACGAGCTGGACGCTTTTCACCTGTATTGCCAACGGCTTCTGCAGAGCGGTATGGCCGATACGTGCGAAGTGCGCATGCTGAAAGTTACCGGCAGCGTATTCTGGGCGAATATTAATGGCATTGCCGTAGAGGATACCGAGAGCGGGAAGCCTACCTACAGAATTGTCATCAATGACATCACCGAGCTCAAACAGCTTGACACCATCGTCCGGCAGTCGCTGGAAAAAGCCACTACAGCCAATATCACCATGAATCGGCTGCTGCGGACGATTGCGCATGAATTTCGCACTCCGCTCGGCCTGCTTTCCGCCAGCAGCGATATCCTGGACCGCTACTGGGATAAGTTGACACCCGAAAAACGCTTCACACAGAATGAGCTTATCCGGAGCGCGGTGTACCAGTTGACCACTCTGGTCTCTTCCGTAACATCATATAACACTCTGGGTGAGGAGAGCGTCGGTTTTCACCCGCTGCCGCACAATCTTAAGGAGCTCTGCTCATCAATCGCAACAGAGGTCGAATATGTCTGGAACAGTGGGCAGCTGTGGAGCCTTTCCATAGCTGACAATTGCGGCATAGCGCTCGCGGATGAGGGTCTGCTTCGCCGGGTAATGGAAAATCTGCTGACTAACGCCTTCCGCTATACCCCGGCAGGCGGGCGGGTGGAACTTTCTGTTCGCCGGGAGAAAAACAACCTCTGCATCAAAATAAGCGACACCGGCATCGGCATCCCACACGAGGATCTGCCGCATATCTTTGACCCATTCTACCGCAGTCGTAACATCGACGGGCGGCGCGGACTGGGCCTTGGCCTCACCATCGTTCATGAGGCCTTGATGCAGATGGGGGGAACCATCACCACAACCAGCACCGTCGGCAGCGGGACTATCATATCAGTTCAGATTCCTGCCGGTTCTCCGGATAAAAGTACTGCGTGACTTACAAGCCGGGAGGCCGCCGATGTATTCGATTCTGATCATCGAAGATGACTCGTCATTTATCACTATTATGGAAACTATTCTGACGCTGGAAGGCTTCGAGGTGCGCAGCGCTTCTGATGGCTGTTCCGGCCTTGCCAAAATCCGCGAACAGCGACCGGATCTGATTTTGTGCGATATCATGATGGCGGAGATGGACGGCCATTCTGTGCTGGAGATGGTGAAGAGTGAAAACAGATTCGTCGATATCCCCTTCATCTTTGTTACCGCCCTGAGTGATCGTGCTGATGTCCGGCGTGGCATGTCGGCAGGAGCTGACGATTATCTGACTAAGCCGTTCACCGCAGACGAACTGCTGGCAGCAGTTACCGGCAGAATTCTCCACCATGAGAAGATTTATCGACAGCATCAAAATGCGGCTTTTCAGCATGAGCGTGCTGTCCTCCTCAAGAAGATCACCAGTCGGGAACTTGAAGTTCTGCTGTTGGTCGGAGAAGGTGTCACAACCAGAGGGATAGCCGATCGTCTGGGTGTCAGTTTGAAGACCATAGAGGCGCATCGGGCGAACCTGATGAAAAATCTGGATGTTGCTAACGCCGCCAGTCTTGCCCGCTGGGCGGTCATTGCAGGTCAATAATAGCGTCATTGCCGCACGTCGCCTTCCTCCCACGCACCTCACCGCTGATTTCACCTCATTACTGTTTTTACAATCACCATAAAAATACGTTTCTAGTGGTTTCCCCTAATAGACAGCAAGTTCTATAGCCTATAAAATGTGCCAAATAATTTCCAAGCCGAGCATACCCGTAAATTTTCGAGTCCGAAACAACCGTGGCAACCCGGGAGCCACCAATGAGTGAGCACAACAATACGATTGGTGTTAATACCGGCATGACGCAGTATACAGTTATCGTGGTCGATGACGAGCCGAATGTCCTGCAGGCGCTGAAACGCTGCTTCCGCCATGAACCGTTTAAGATTCTATGCGCCGGCTCCGGTGCCGATGGGCTGGAGCTGATAGCTGAAACTCCGGATATTGCCGCCATTATATCCGACCAGCGGATGCCGGAGATGAACGGCAGCGAGTTTTTAGCCCGGAGCAGAGAACTTGCTCCGAATGCCATCAGGGTGCTGCTGACCGGCTATTCCGATATGAATACTACCATTACCGCCATGAATGAAGGGGGCGCCACGCACTTCATTGTCAAACAAAAACCATGGGATGATGCAGAGCTGCGGCACACGGTGCAGCGGTGTGTCCGGGACTATCATCAGACCGTGAAAGAACGCAGTCTGCATGAGATTATCGATCAGAAAAATACAGCGTTACAGGATCTGCTCTGCCAACTGACAGAACAAAATGACCGACTTAACGGCGCCAAGGAATACGCCGAGAACATAGTGGAAACTGTGCGCGAGCCACTTCTGGTGCTTGATTCCGATCTTAAGGTTCTTACCGCCAATGGTAGTTTCTACGATGCCTTCAAGGTTACGCCTGAAGAAACCATCGGGAAATTTATCTACGACCTTGGCAACCGGCAGTGGGACATTCCCAAACTGCGTAGTCTTCTGGAGGAAATCCTCCCCGCAAACAGCGTCTTCAATCATTACGAAGTTGATCACATTTTTCAGAGTGTCGGCCACAAAACAATTCTGCTCAACGCCCGTCAGGTTTTCCGTAAAGATGTTGGCTCGCACATAATCCTCCTTGCCATGGAAGATATTACTGAGCGAAAACGCGTTGAAATGGAGCTACTCCTGGCCAAAGTAGCGACCGAATCAGCCAACATTGCCAAGAGTCAATTCCTGCAGAACATGAATCACGAGATCCGTACTCCCATGAACGGTATTTTCGGCATGTCCCAGCTCTTGAAGATGACCGAGCTGACGGAAGATCAGCAGGAATATGTAGATGGACTCATGCTGTCCGGCAAAAACCTGCTTTCTCTGATCAGCGATATTCTTGACCTTGCCAAGATCGAGGTAGGCAAGGTCAAGATCGAATCGACTCGATTCAATTTACGTCGCTGCATCGAAGATATTCTCTTAATAATGAAATTTACTGCACGTAAAAAAGAGCTGGTCTTGAATGTGGATTTTGCCCAGGCTGTTCCTCATATTCTGGTCGGAGACCCGCTAAGGGTCAAACAGATTCTCCTCAACCTGATTGGTAACGCGGTAAAGTTCACGGCACAGGGAAGCATCACCATTTCGGTCACCCTCCTTGAACAGCACGATGAAACCTTGCTTGTCCAGATAACGATACAAGATACCGGCATTGGTATCTCTCCAGCAGCGCTTGACGAAATCTTCTTGCCGTTTACCCAGGAAGACGGCAGTGAAACCCGCAGATACGGTGGGACCGGCCTCGGCCTGACTATCAGCCGGCGTCTGGCAGAACTATTGGGTGGTACTGTTACCGTTGCAAGCACACCAGGAGTAGGAAGCAGTTTTACCGTGGCTTTGCCGTTCTCCAGAGCCCATGACAGTGACTCCACTCCTGATGTTTCTGATACTACAGCCATCAACGGGGACGGCCCGCCACTCAGGATTCTGCTTGTCGAGGATGACCTCATCAATATCACCTTCGGTACAGCACTGCTCAGGAAGCTGGGGCATACCTTCATGGTGGCAACAGATGGCAGGGAATGTCTGACCGCTCTGGAGCATGGCAGCTTCGATCTGGTGTTGATGGATATACATATGCCGAAAATGAGCGGCGAAGAGGCTCTCTGCGAACTCCGCAGAAAAGAGCTTGGAACGATATCCCATCAACCGGTAATTGCGCTGACAGCCTACTCAATGTGTGAAGATAAAAAACGATTACTGGATCAGGGCTTTGACGGGTATTTATCAAAACCGGTTGATATTAAAGAACTTGTGCGGGAGATGAAACTGGTTGTCAATGCGCATGGGGTGAAGGAGTAACACCATGGCTACGAGCTTCAGAATACTTGTTGTGGACGATGAACCGGTAAATATCAAAGTTATGACAGCTGCACTCAGTGACGAATATGACATCATCCCGGCGCTGAACGGATTCGATGCCATCAGCTTGCTGAGGGAGCAGGCTCCTGACCTGATTCTTCTCGATGTGCTTATGCCCGATCTGAGCGGCTTCGATGTCTGCAGCATAATCAAATCAGATGAGAGGTTTGTCGATATCCCGGTTATCTTTCTGACCGCTTTTGATACCGAAGAGGGAGAGCTGCGGGGACTGGCACTTGGGGGAATTGATTATCTTACCAAGCCGATAAATTATGATCTGCTCAGATTGCGAATTAGCAATCATGTCGCATTGAAAGCCCGCAATGATCTCATGAAATCACAGGTGAATCAGCTGGCATGCCAGAAGGAAGAGCTTGCTCACATGCTGGTGGAGATGCGCAAACTGTCACGCGCTGTCGAGCAGAGCCCGGTTTCCATAGTAATAACCGACACGAAGGGGATGATTGAATTTGTCAACCCCAAGTTTATCGAGATAACCGGGTATAGCGCTGACGAAGCTGTTGGTCAGAACCTCAGAATACTTAAATCGGACCTGACTCCGCCTGAAACGTATCAAAGTCTCTGGTTGACAATCACCGCAGGCAAAATTTGGGAAGGGGAGTTTATAAACAAACACAGGGATGGCAGCCTGTTCTGGGAGAATGCCAAAATATCGGCGCTTCGTGATGACGATGGCACCATCACGCATTATCTGGGTGTCAAGGAAGACATCACCGAAAAGAAAACTACCATGGAGCAGTTGATTCATGCTCAAAAGATGGAATCAATCGGTGAACTGGCAGGCGGTCTGGCCCATGATCTGAACAACATTCTGAGTGTCATTAATGGCTACGCAAATCTGGCTCAGCATGGGATGGACAAGGAGCAAAAGCAATATTATTATCTCGATGAAGTCATGCGGGCTTCTTCGCGGGCGGCCTCGCTTACTCGCAGCCTGCTGGCGTACAGCCGCAAGCAGGTGATGAACCCACAGAATCAATATCTGAATCTCCTGATCACCACCGTTGGCTCATTCATCTCCCGCATCATCCACGACAACATCACCTTTAGCCTTTCTTTAGCGGCTGAACCTCTTGGCGTGTACGTCGATACGGTGCAGATTGAACAGGTACTGCTGAATCTTGCCACCAATGCCCGTGATGCCATGCCGGATGGCGGCACGTTCACCATTGCAACAGCTGCCGGAAGCATGAATGAGCAGTTTATTGCCACCCACGGCTACGGAACTGTTGGCCGTTACGCCATAATAACGGTAACTGACAGCGGTCACGGTATGGATGAACAGACCAGGCACAAGGTTTTCAATCCGTTCTTTACCACCAAAGAGGTTGGCAAGGGGACCGGTCTCGGTTTGTCGATGGTGATGGGTATCATCAAACAGCATGGCGGATTTATCGACCTGCAGAGCGAACCGGGGAGAGGGAGCGTCTTTCAGCTCTATCTACCGCTGGTGGATACGGGAGAGAGTGCCGCTGAGACCGCAGAACAGCATCTTCTGATGGAGATTGGCTCAGAGACAATCCTGATAGCCGAAGACGATCAGGATACGCTAAGAACTTTAACGGAATTTGTGACCAGGGCCGGTTACACGGTTATTTCCGCTATAGACGGCCAGGATGCCGTAGAAAAGTTTGCCGCCCGTTCCAGCGAAATTGATCTGGTGATTGCCGATGTGGTCATGCCCCGGAAAAGCGGCAAGGTGGCCTGTGATGAAATACGACAGATGTCAGAAAGCGTGAAATTCATCTTTGTCAGCGGCCATTCGGACAACGTTATCGAGCGTGAGGGGGTACTTGGCACTGATACGCATGTAATTATAAAACCGATCCAGCCGTTTGAACTGTTGCGAAAAATAAAAGAACTCACATAATGCCCAACTCTTACCTCTGCTCACACAGCGTAAAATGCCCATGTATCTGCTTCTGTCGCCGGGCAATTACTTGGCAATGCAGCAGAGTTGCAGCGTCTGGTACGCGAGTTCAGGTTATAAAAATTTGGGAGGGAGACATGTCAGGGAGACAGGCAGGCTCAGATCTTCGCCAGCTGGCAGAAAAAATGATTGGAGACGCTCCGGCATCAACTCACGACATCTCTCCGGAACAGATTTTACAGATGCTGCATGAATTGCAGGTTCACCAGGTCGAACTGGAGATGCAAAACGAGGAACTGCGGCGTACGCGTACTGAATTGGAAATGGCCAGAGAACACTATTTCGATCTGTACAATCTGGCACCGGTTGGATATCTGACGCTCAACGACAAAGGTTTGATCCTGGAAGCCAATCTGACTATCTGCACATTATTAGGATTGCCCCGGGGCGATCTGCTCAATCTGCCCTTTAGCCGGATCATCCACAAAGACAGCCTTTACATGCAGTATATGCACGACAAACAACTCCTGGAGTCAGGTCAACCTCAAGCTTATGATCTGCAGATGCTTAATAATAACGGTGCTCTTTTCTGGGTACACCTTGTCGCTACTCCCACTTGCAACGGCAATGGTGCATTGGGCAGTCGAATTATCGTAAGTGAAATATCCGAACGCACGCAGTCTGATGAAGACCTTCTTAAACAGGAAAAAATACTACATCAGGAGCAGTTCACAAGCTCGACACTTGACGGATTGAGTGCACATATCTGCGTAATTGATGGTCAGGGAAAGATCGTTATCACCAATCGAGTCTGGAATACGTTTGCCGCAGAGAACAGCGCTGTTGAAGGAAAAATTGGAGCCGGAACCAGCTATCTGGATGCCTGTACAGCGGCATGCGAAGATGATCTGGCGGATGCCGAAGAGTTTGCTGCCGCTGTCAAGGGGGTTATTAACGGCACTCTGACGGGATTTGAGAAGGAATACCCCTGTCATTCTCCTGTTGAGAAGCGCTGGTTCGTCTGCAGGATTAACCCGTTCTCCGTTGGAGGCGAAAAATATGCCGTGGTTTCGCACGAAAATATCACCGGCCTCAAGCTGGCCCTGAATGAACTGAACTGTGCCAAGGAGATGGCTGAAGCTGCCAGTCAGGCCAAAAGCTCTTTTTTGGCCACCATGAGTCACGAGATCCGCACTCCTATGAATGGCGTGATCGGCATGACCGGCCTGCTACTGGATACCGACCTAACCAGAGAACAGCAGGAGTATGGCCAGATTATCCGCAAGAGCGGCGAAAATCTGTTGGATTTAATAAACGATATTCTTGACTTTTCAAAGATCGAAGCCGGTAAACTTGAGCTTGAAATTATCGATTTTGATCTTCGCCTCACTCTGGAAGACACTGCCGAGCTGCTTGCCCTGCAGGCCGCTGAGAAGGGGCTGGAACTGATCTGCCGCATCGATCCGGTTGTCCCGTCATTTCTGAAAGGTGATCCCGGTCGAATCCGTCAGATCATCACCAACCTGGCCGGCAATGCCGTCAAGTTTACCCATCAGGGCGAAATCATTATCACAGCTTCACTCAGAGCGGATCAAGCCGGCTTCGCAACCGTTCTGTTTGAAGTTCACGACACCGGTATCGGCATGCCGGCTGATCGCCTTGAAGCGGTTTTCGCTCCTTTTACACAGGTCGACGGAACGACCACCCGCAAATATGGCGGTACTGGATTAGGTTTGTCCATCTGCAAGCAGTTGACAGAAATGATGGGCGGCGAGATCGGCGTCAAGAGCGACCATGGCAAAGGTTCCACCTTCTGGTTTACCGCTCGTCTTGAAAAACAGTCTGTCAAAACCTCCGGGGTTTTGAAGTACGCCGACATAACCGGTAGCAGGATTCTGGTTGTTGACGACAACGAAGCCAACCGCAAGCTGATGATGAAGCTTCTTGAACACTGGGGCTGTCGTTTTGAGTCTGCTGCAGATGGCGAAACCGCCCTTGCGCTGCTGCTCGAAGCACACAACTCTCATGATCCATTTTGTCTGGCACTGGTGGATCAGGAAATGCCACATATGAATGGCATGGAGCTGGGCCGACGGATCAAAGCCGATCCGCTGTTATCTGCAACACAGATGATCATCGTCACGTTATTCGGTCAAAAAGGGGATGCCGCTGTTTTTGAACAGATCGGCTTTGCCGGATATCTTCCTAAACCGGTGCGCCAGTCACAACTGCATGACTGTATCGCACTCGTCCTGGGAAAAACAGCAGCCGACTCATCTCAAAGACCGCAGGGAATCATCACGCGTTTCATAGTTGCTGAAAACGCCATCCACGGGGTGCGTATCCTGTTGGCTGAAGACAATATTATTAACCAGAAGGTGGCTCAAAATTTGCTCGGCAAACTGGGCTACAAGGCTGACGTCGTCGCCGATGGACGTGAAGCGGTACGGGCGCTGGAGTTAATTGACTACGATCTGGTGCTGATGGATTGCATGATGCCGGAGATGGATGGCTTTGAAGCGACCGCCATGATTCGTGATCCGGCTTCAAACGTCCTCAATCACAATGTGCCGATCATCGCCATGACTGCCAATGCCATGCAGGGTGACCGTGAAAACTGCCTGGCAGCGGGCATGAATGATTATTTGTCTAAGCCGGTCAAAAAAGATGCGCTGGCCCAGGTGATTGAAACATGGTTCACAAGCGATCCCTCTTCTGGTGTGACACGCGGGGCTGTATGAAGTAAAAAAACCACATGCAAATTTTCAAATACCAAAAGTTGCAGCTGAAACCGATGTCGCTTCTTTGTAACTCGCCAATTAATTTGAGTAAAATCGTTATACAATCAATGCTTATCAACTTTTAGCACTTAATTCACAATTTTATATTTCACTCTGTACCATTTATGGTTTTACTGAAAAGAACCGCGCGACCCATAGTAATAGGCGGCTCTTTTTTGCCATTTATTGGTTTATTGCTCTGCCACCATATTCCTGTAGTGACAATATCTGCAGCAGCTGGCAAAATGACCGGCATGACATCAGCACACACACATCAGGAGATCTCCTTCCAACAGGTTTTAATCGAAGATTCTTCTGTTTTTTCAATTCAATGGACAGTTTTGTCCGTCAGCATTGCCGCCGCGCTTTCTCCTGAAAACGTTCTTAAGCGTTATCTGGCTTATATTCGTAGCTGCACATTTTCACTGATCCGCCCTCTTGAACTGGAAACCGGCATTGAGTTCCGCCTGTTTGACAGTAGCTGGAGTCTGATCAATTTTTACCCCGCATCATTTGAGGGAGACAGTTCAACACTTCGCATCTGCGGCGGTCTCCTGGTTCAGCCCCGCCAATGTGACCGTGGTGAGTTCCGTTTCACTGTTGAACGCGTGCCGGATGGCGTACGTGTTGCGCTGCAACTCAGTGAGTTCTGCCCGCTGATCCTTGGCGGTTCATCTCCAAGCCTGATTCGTTTCTGGCTCTATCGCCTGACCCAGGCAGCCATTCACCAGTTGGTCACGGTTCGTTTTCTGAAGCTGCTCTACCGGGAGTTGGCCGGATCTGCTGCGGCAGTAAAACTCGTAAAGGTTGCCGTGAGGAACGGCCGACCGGTCTGAAACTTTGATTGTTATCGAAATTATGATATACGATTTATCAACAATTGTTATTTGACTACAAGGAATGATTCCCATGCCGTATGCAAACATTGAAATTCCGGAAAAATTGCCCCTTTATATCCAGAATGAAATCGTCGCTTTTCCGTACATGCTCTTTCCTCTGTATGTCACTGCGCGTGATGTAAAAACTTTCCAGGCTGCTGAAAAGTTTGACACATATATTGCCCTTCTTTTCGAGACTCCCGACAGTTCAAGTGGCAGTCAGACGTTTGCTGCGTCCCGTGTCGGTACACTCTGCAAGGTCGGCCAGATAAAACTTCTGGGGGATAGCCGCTATAAAGTGTCACTAGAGGGGATCAGCCGCCTGCACATTCTGGAAACAGAGCCCTTTGGAGAGATAGCCCTGACCCGCTGTGGAGTTGTGCATGAATTTGTCGAAAAGAACATGGTCTCCGAAGCACTGGTGCAAAGCTTGAACGCCCTCTTGAAGATTGCGCTCTCACACGGCAAACCGCTGCCGGACGACGTCATGAAGATGATCGACTATATTGACAATCCGGCCCGCCTCTCAGACCTCGTGGCACTCTACGTTAACCTGCCGAATACTGATCTGCAGGGGTTGCTGGAAACGCTGGATCCACTCGATCGCCTCAAAAAGGTCTATCTGCATCTGACCAATGAGGTGCAGCGCATGCAGGTAAAAAATGAGGTCGCCGGTGAAGTTACCAAGCGGGTCGGTAAAAATCAGAAAGAATATATCTTGCGCGAACAGATGAAGCATATTCAGGAGGAGTTGGGAGATGAAGATCCCCGCAGCGCCGATATGAATGAACTGCGCCGGAAAATCGAAGAAGCCGGGCTGCCGGAAGATGTGAAAAAGATCGCCGATAAAGAGTTGAAACGGCTGGAGCGCATCAATCAGGCCTCGCCGGAATATAATGTCTCACGCACCTATCTGGACTATCTGGCTGGAATGCCCTGGAATACCAGTAGCACCGACAGCTTGGATATGGTCAGGGCCGAAGAGATCCTCAACGAGGATCACTACAACCTGAAAAAGGTCAAGGAACGTATTCTCGAATTTCTGGCTGTCCGTTCATTGAAAGAGAACATGAAGGGCCCTGTGCTCTGTTTTGTGGGCCCGCCCGGCGTGGGCAAGACGTCGCTGGGCAAGTCGATCGCCCGCGCTATGGGTCGTAAATTCGTGCGCATCTCGCTGGGCGGTGTCCGTGATGAAGCTGAAATCCGTGGTCATCGACGCACCTATATCGGTGCATTGCCGGGTCGCATCATCAAAGAACTCTACCGCACCGGCGTCAACAACCCGATTTTCATGCTGGATGAAATCGACAAGCTGGGTAACGACTTTCGCGGCGATCCGGCTTCAGCGCTGCTGGAGGTACTTGATCCGGAACAGAATTTCTCTTTTAACGATCATTATCTTGATGTCGCCTTCGATCTCTCAAAAGTGATGTTTATTACCACCGCCAACCAGCTCGACCCGATTCCGGGACCGCTCAAAGACCGCATGGAGGTTATCAGGCTGGCCGGTTACAGTAGCGAAGAGAAGCTGCAGATCGCGAAAAACTTCATTATCCGGCGCGAAATCGAAGAGAATGGTCTGGCGGACCGTGATCTGACCTTCAGTGATGCGGCGTTGAAGAAGACCATCAGCGAATATACCCGTGAAGCCGGTGTGCGCGGCTTGCAGCGCACAGTGGCCTCAATATGCCGCAAAGTCGCCAAGGAGATCACCCAGAATAAACCGCCCCGCATACTGATCAACCCTGATGCAGTTACAGAACTGCTCGGACCGAAAAAATTTCATAATGAGGTAGCCGCAGAAAAGGATCGTATCGGAGTTGTAACCGGTATGGCCTGGACGGAAACCGGCGGTGACATCCTGTTTGTTGAAGCGACCAGCATGCCGGGTAAGGCTGAACTGATCCTGACCGGTTCACTCGGCGACGTCATGAAGGAGTCAGCCCGGGCAGCGCTCTCCTATATTGAAGCCCACGCCAGCGAGTTCGGCATCCTGCCGGACGCCTTCGAAAACCGAACCATCCATATCCACGTCCCTTCCGGAGCAATCCCAAAGGACGGTCCCTCAGCCGGCGTCACGATGGTTACTGCGCTGGTTTCGCTGCTGACCGAAAAAGCAGCCCGGCGCAGCGTAGCCATGACCGGAGAAATTACCCTGACCGGTCGCGTTCTGGCAATCGGCGGCCTCAAGGAAAAGGTTCTGGCTGCTCACCGGGCCGGCGTGCGGACGATTGTGGCACCTGAACGTAATCGTGATGACCTGGAGGACATTCCTGACAATGTCCGTGGTGACCTGCAATTCATCTTCGTCTCTGAAGCGGCCGAAGCGTTGGCGGCCGTGCTCTAAATCTGATGAATATCGCTATTATTGATAAAATTCTGCTGAACTTTTTCCATGAACTGCAGAGCTACTTCGCCCTGACAGGTCGCACCCTGCTGCGCATACCTCGCCGCCCCTTCTACTATCGTGAATGTGCCATCCAGTTCGATAAACTGGGCTTCTCCTCACTGTTCATCTGCCTGCTGACCGGACTGTTTACCGGCATGGTCATGGCCTTGCAGTCATTGATCCAGCTCAAGCCGTTTGCCGCCACCAGCTATGTCGGTGGCATGGTGGCGGTCACGATGGTTAAGGAGCTGGGACCGGTTTTGGCTTCACTGATGGTGGCCGGTCGGGTCGGCTCGGCCATCACTGCTGAATTAGGAACCATGGTCGTGACCGAACAGGTTGACGCCATGCGAGTGGAGGGTACCGATATAATCAAACGCCTGGTTGCGCCGCGCCTTCTGGCTATGCTGCTGGCGCTTCCGCTTCTGACGGCGGTGGCCGATGCCGTTTCGCTGTTAGGCGGCTACATTATGGCCGCCGGCTATGGCATTAATCCGACCATGTACATCACCGGCATCCCGCAGTTCATGGTTTTTCAGGACCTGATCGAAGGTCTGATAAAACCGACCTTCTTCGGCCTGATTATCGCCATGACCGGATGCTACGTGGGACTGAATACCAAGCGGGGCGCCGAAGGTGTCGGGGCGGCGGCCAAGCAGGCCGTGGTACTCTCGTCAGTCATGATCCTGGTATCTGATTTTTTCCTGACCAAAATATTTGTGGTTTTTCGAGGATAACGAACATTGGCCCCTCAGGATAAAAGTCTTTTACGCAGTGAAACTATGAAAATAGTGGCAATTTACTCTCTTGCCAGCGGACTCTGGATTTTCCTGTCCGACTCTTTTCTGGCCCTGTTTTTCCGCGATCCAATCATAATTTCACGTCTCTCCATGTATAAAGGCTTTCTGTTTGTTATTCTTACCGCCACGCTTCTCTACGTTCTAATTTCACGCTACATCAAGAGAATCGATAACCAGATAACTGAAGTCACTCAGGCACAACAGAATATGGCGTATCAGAAAATGTTGCTGGATGTCGTTATTGAAGGGACAACGGATGCCATCTATGTAAAAGACACCGCCGGTCGCTATCTACTGGCCAATTCTGCTGTAGTGCATTTTGTGAATAAACCGCTTGAAGAAATAATCGGACAGGATGACAGATCGCTTTTCCCTGCCGATAACGCGCGTACGCTTATGCAAAAAGATACATGGATTATGACACAATCGACACCGCACACTTTTGAAGAATGCCTTACAACTCCTGAGGGAGAAAAGTTCTTTTCGACGACAAAAGGTCCGGTTCGTAACGAAAGCGGTGAAGTGACTGGACTCTTTGGCATCGCACGGGATACAACGGAGAGTAAACAATCAGAGATTGCTCGGAATAAGAGCGAGCAGAACTTCCGGGCTATCATTGAATTTTCACCGCTGCCGCTTGCGTTGAACGACGATGACGGTAACATAACCTATGTAAACAGAGCTTTTGAGCAAATCATCGGCTATACCGGCAGAGATATTCCAACGGTAGCTGATTGGTGGCCACTGGCGTACCCTGACAAACAGTACCGCCAGAAAATAATTGACCTTTGGAACACAAAACTTGAAGAGGCGAGTAGAAATCATCAACCATTTGCCCCGATGGAATGTAACGTGGTGTGCAAGGACGGCACGCAACGTATTTTTATGTGCAGCACCGTCTTTCTGGAACAAAATACGGCAGGCAGCCATCTGGTTGTTTTTTATGACATCACCGAAAGGAAACGGGCTGAATACGAGAAAAATAAACTTGAAACACAACTTCAACAGGCTCAGAAGATGGAATCTGTGGGACGACTGGCTGGCGGTATAGCCCATGACTTCAATAATATGCTGGGAGTCATGCTTGGGCATGCCGAGTTGGCCCTCATGCATATTGAGCCCGGTCACCGCGTTACTGCAGATCTCAAGGAGATCTGTAAAGCAGCGTCACGGTCAGCGGATCTCACACGGCAACTGCTCGCCTTTGCTCGCAAGCAGACCATAGCCCCCAAAGTGCTTGATCTTAACGAAACCGTGTCGGGAATGTTCAAGATGATGCAACGTCTGATTGGTGAAGACATTCAGCTGACCTGGCAACCGGCAGCTAATCTCTGGCCGGTTAAGATGGATGCCTCGCAGCTCGACCAGATTATGGCGAATCTCTGCGTAAATGCCAGAGATGCCATAGATGATATTGGCAGAATTTCGATCGAAACCAGAAACAGCAGCATTGACGCGACGTACTGCGTTGACCATGTCGATGTACTGCCGGGCGAATATGTTCAGCTTTCCGTCAGTGATACCGGGCGTGGAATGGACAAAGAAACAATGGCCCAAATATTTGAACCTTTTTTTACCACCAAGGAGCGTGGTAAAGGGACCGGTTTGGGGCTGTCCACCATCTACGGTGCTGTTAAGCAGAATAACGGCTTTATAAACGTATACAGTGAGCCGGGAAGGGGAACGACTTTCTCGATCTACCTGCCTCGTCATGCAGGTAGCTCCTCAAAAGAAGTTGAAGAGAGTCTTCGCATTCCGGATCTTCAGGGTGGTCATGAAACCATCCTGTTAGTGGAGGATGAACCTGATATTTTAAACATGACCACGATGATACTGGAGTTGCATGGTTATTCGGTATTGGGCACCCATTCTCCCGGTGAGGCCCTGAAGGTGGCGCGTGAGCAGCGGGAAACAATTGATCTGCTGATGACGGACGTCATTATGCCGGAGATGAACGGCAGGGATCTGGCTGAAAGCGTGAGTGTGTTTTGTCCGGACATCAAACGGCTGTACATGTCTGGATATACTGCAGATATTATTTCACACCACGGGGTCTTGGATGAAGGTGTTCATTTCATTCAAAAGCCTTTCACCATCAATACGCTCGCTTCTACAATACGGAATGTGCTTGATGGAAAATAAAACAGGGGAGGAATAGTACGTATGAAAAAAGTGATGGTGGGATTGGCGACGCTGGCGTTGTTCGGGGCCGTTCAGGCTCAGGCAGCAGAAATAACCTGGCAGAAAGACATCAAGCCGATTTTTGACAAGCATTGTGCGGACTGCCACGGTGCCGACTCTCCGGAACACGATGAATTCCTCAAGAACCAGAAGACGTGGACCGACAAGGGTCTCGGCATGCGCATGAACAGCTACAGCCTTATGATCGCACACATAGGCTGGCCGCATACCGGCGCAATCATGCGAAGATTGGATGACGGCACCTCTAAAACCGACAAAAAGCCGGGCAATATGTATGTAAACCTCGGTGCAACTGATGTTGAACGCAAAGCCAATCTGGAAATTTTCAAGGCCTGGATCGGCAGTTGGAATGTGAAGCGCTGGAAAGACGTGACCAAAGAAGAACTATCCGCCATAAAGTCAAAATACTGACCGAAAGAGGAAATAACTGTAGGGGGCACCATGCTAAACTCCTCCTGCGGCATTACACTTACAAGAAAGGGCATCGTTTCAGGATGCCCTTTCTTGTATTCAATCAGTTATCAGTTTGTCAATAATCAGTAACCGCCATAAGCGTGACACTTGTCACACGCATCGTAATAAATTCGGTACGGCGTCCCCCATTTTACCGAGGTTTCCTTGATATGACATGCTACATTCGAGCAGGTCTTGGTGGCCGGGGCATAGCTCGCGCTGGCGAGACTCATGGAATAACAAAACCTTCTTTGGCCTACTGGTAGCGGGCACCTCCAATATGAGGTAGGTTGTTATCTTCAGCCAACGGAAGTGTGACCGTAAACAAGGCGCCCTGTCGGGTATTCGAGACCTCTAAGGTACCATAGTGGTTCAACACGATGCGATTCGCTATTGCCAGGCCAAGACCGGTCCCATGCTGCTTGGTAGTAAAAAAAGGATTGAAGATATGTGCAAGCATCTCCTTTGGAATTCCTCCACCAGAGTCCTCAACGCCGACTCGTACCGAACTGTGAGCACCGGAAACTTTTCCGAGCGAGAAGGTAAGGTGGCCGCCGTCCGGCATGGCATCACAGGCATTGAGGATCAGATTGAGAAACACCTGTTTCAACTGGTAGGCATCCCCTACAATCGGCCATGAGCCGGTGTCAGTGGCCATATCAACAATAATATTAGCATCCTCAAGAGTCGTTGCGCAGCTGGCAACGGAATCCTGCAGGATTTCTCCGGCATCGCACTCAGAAAAACAGATGGTTGGCTTACGAGAGAATGCCAATGTATCTGCCAGCATCTTTTCCAGACGCTGAACTTCAGTAACGATAGTGTCAGCGTAGTGATGCTCTCTGGTTTCCTCCGGAAGGGCCTTGAGCAGCCGTCCGGCAAATCCGCCTATAGTGATAATCGGATTTTTTAGTTCGTGCGCCAGATTGGCCGTCATTTCACCGATTGCCGCCATACGCTCCCCATGCAGCAGGCGCTCACGGGCATCCCGTAGATTCGCGTTGGCATCTTCGATGCGGTTGTAGAGCATCGAATTTTCAATGGCCATTCCGGCCTGGCTGGTAAACAACTGCAGAAAGTGCAACTGTGAGCGGGAAATTTTATTGCCCGATTCAGGGTTGTCGACGATAATGATGCCAATCGTGCTGTTTCTTGCTACGAGCGGGACTGCGGCAAAAATACCGCCGCATAACCGACGTATAAAATGACAGGGCGTACAGTTCCTGCAATTTGTATCATCGAGGTAGCAAAGAGTACGCTCATTCATAACCCGTTTTATCAGTGGGCATCCTGCATCGATTTCTATACGTGTTGCACGGATCTGTGCACAAAAGTCTGACGAACGCTGCAGTGCGATGGCATCGTCACTAATATCCCACCGACTGCCAAGGATATCCTGATCAGCGAAGATTTGAAGTGTCTCGGAAGTCTGGCGTGTCACTCCGAGCATTCCCTGCAGAACAGCTGACTTTTCATTGCGTAAAAACAGCATGGAGCGTTCAAACAGACCGGAGGAGTTTGCTGTCAGCGCGGTAAGACTAAGATGAATGAGCTTGTTGAGGCGGATGGTAGAAAGCAGTGTGTTGCTGAACTGATACAGAAGTGTAAGCTCCGTTATCCGCTCATCAGCACCAGCTGGGTATGTGGTAGTCCAATCCGTCATGATGGCACCTGCCTGCTGTTAGGTGGACGTTGAATATGTATTAAACGTGACGTTCCTTCGCTTCAGCCGCCATCTTGCAATTGATACATTGGGTCGTTACCGGTCTGGCCTTCAGCCGCGCTTCACTGATCTCTTCACCACAATCTTCGCAAATGCCGAAATCGCCAGCTTCGATACGGTCAAGAGCATCCTTGATCTTGTTGATCAGTTTCCGTTCGCGATCACGAATACGAAGTTCAAAATTCCGATCTGACTCCTGTGTCGCACGATCGGTAGGATCGGGAAAGTTCGAGGCATCAGAATTCATCTCCGTTACCGTCTTACCGGCCTCACCTTGAAGAGTTCGCATTTCTTCATTCAGTATGTTTTTGAAGTATTCCTGTTTCTCTGAGTCCATAATAAGCTCCCTGATTTCAAATAAACTGACAGATTTTAGTGAGTCTCGGCAAACAAGTCCAGCAAAAAAACATACATACTGCGCTCGGACTTGCCTTGCGGGCAACGCTCTGTTATAAACACGTCCTGTAATGAGAAGGAGTTGGCGCATGAAACGAAAAATATCAGCTCTTCTGCTTTCTGCTCTGGTACTGCCAGGTCTCGGGCAGCTTTATCTCGGCCGCAAGACTGCAGGAGTGATTCTGCTTGCACTCATTAACCTGATTCTGCTGCTGGGGCTCTTCGTCCTCCTGCGGGGGCTCTCGCCACTCATCGCTTCGCAGATCAGCGGAGGCTCTCTGCATATATCCTCTTCAGATATCATCACGGCACTTGATGGGGTCAGCGCTTTCGGAAAAGTGGTACTGGCATCGTTTGTTGCTGTTTGGCTGTTTTCAATCGTAGATATTCTCAAGCATCAGGTGGATGAATAACCCATCTGCGCTCGGGCACAGACACAAATACCTTATCCCGTAATGAATTCTGTTTGACGAACTGCGTTAATTTATGAGATACCAAGCATCTTTATTCTGAATAAAACTCGCACGTCTGCAGATGGGCGGAATCGGGGAGACAATGATTATTTCGAAAATCATCGGCAGCGGATCATGCTTGCCGGATCGGGTGATACCCAACAGCCATTTTGATTACCTCATTGAAAATGCCGACGAATGGATTTTTTCGCGTACCGGTATCCGTGAGCGCCGTTTCGCCCATGAAGATCAGGCGACGTCAGATTTGGCCACGGTTGCTGCTAAAAACGCACTTGAAGCTGCCGGTATTGATGCCACTGAGATAGACTGTATTATCGTCGGCACATCCACACCTGATATGAGTCTGCCCGCCACCGCCTGCATCGTACAAGAGAATATCGTTGCCAAAAACGCTTTCGCGTTTGACGTCAACGCAGTCTGCTCCAGCTTTGTCTATGCACTTGAGATCGCCGATAACTTCATAAAATGTGGCAAATATAAAACCGTCATGGCAATCGGTGCTGATGTCTATTCCCGGATTCTGGACTTCAACGACAAAGCGAGCTGCCCGCTCTTCGGCGACGGCGCCGGTGCCGTCATCCTGACCGGCGGAGGAGATAAAACCTGCGGTATTCAGCATACGTATATGCGCAGCGATGGCAAGGGATGGCAGTTAATTCAGGTTCCCTCCTCCGGTTCCCGCAAACCGGTCACTCCGGAATCGATCGATGCCGGTGAGATTTACTTCCAGATGGCGGGCAAGCAGGTCTACGTCTTTGCGACCGAAGTTATCCCCGACATCATCAACTCGCTCTGTTCCAAGGCCGGGATTACTCCGGCTGACCTGGATTATATTATCCCGCATCAGGCCAATATTCGCATGATTGACTTCATCTCCAAAAAAAGTAGTTTCCCCAGAGAGCGCTTCCTGATCAATCTGGATCGCTGCGGTAATACCAGCGCTGCCTCAGTGGCCCTGGTTCTGGATGAAAACCTGCGCAACGGTACTATCAAGCCGGGCCAACTTATATTGACTATGGCCTTCGGCGGCGGACTGACCTGGGGCGGCTTATTGATTCAGTTTTAGACGTATCACAAACCAACGCAAGGGAGTTACAACATGGTCAGAGAATTTGAGGTGCTTACATCTTCCCGTTTGAAAACCGGTTCCACTATTGTGCGGCCGGTACAGAGTCTCCCAGCGCACGTTGATCTCAGTGATCCGGCGCTGACGGTGATGACTGATTTGAGAAAAGTTTCTGTCGTTGTTGCACGTTCCAATGCTTCCATGGACACCGCTAATGCAAAGATGATCCGCTATGGTGTTCGTATGCTATTGGTGTTGGATGCGAACGATCAGGTAGCAGGACTGCTGACGGCTTCCGATGTACTTGGTGAAAAGCCGATGCGCTACCTGCAAAATATGGGTGGAACACATGCCGACATCCTGGTGCGTGATATTATGACCACCCAGCGCGAACTGGAAGTTTTAAAAATTGATGACGTACAGAATTCTGAAGTCGGCCAAATTGTTGCCACGTTGAAAAAATCCGGCCGTCAGCATGCGCTTGTTGCAGCTGAAGGGGCCGACGGCAAACAGTCGGTATGCGGTATTTTCTCTATTACCCAGATTGCCCGCCAGTTGGGTGCCCAGGTCCAAGGTTTTCAGCTGGCTCATACATTGGCTGAAATTGATGCCGTAATATCACGCGGGCACTAAGCCTCTGCAGTATCGAAAAGCTTGCACAAGCTTATGACTCCTACTTCAAGCAACGAGGTAGGAGTCTTTTTTTCAGAGACATGAAGAGTTACCTCAGGAAAACTAGGGGAAAGCGATGCCGTTTCGATGGAGCCCACGCGAACACCTGTCGCTGGGAATATATATTGTAAAGTGGATCGCCCTGGCTACACCGGTTGCTGCTGCCATCGGTTCGGCCTGTGCCCTGTTTTTATGGCTGCTTGAGCGCAGCACGCAGCTGCGAATTGAAAAACCCTGGCTGCTGTTTCTGCTGCCGCTGGCCGGTGCCGGGATCAGCATTCTGTACAGCCGTATCGGGCATATATCCGAAGGGGGCAATAATCTGTTGATGGATGCCATCCGCAGCCATGAAAAGGGGGACAGCGGTATCATTGTGCCGCGCCACATGGCACCGCTGATATTGGCGGCAACCGTTGTAACGCATCTTTTCGGCGGATCGGCCGGCCGTGAAGGAACGGCGCTGCAAATGGGGGGCAGCATAGCTTCGACCGTTGGTTGTTTGCTTCGCTTGTGTAAAGCTGATATGCGCACGCTGCTTCTGGCTGGTATCGCCGCCGGTTTCGGCGCTGTTTTCGGCACGCCCCTGACCGGAGCTGTATTTGCAATGGAAGTTCTGGCTGTTGGGCGCATGAACTATGATGCCCTGATTCCCTGCCTGATTGCCGCTGTCATCGGGGACTGGTCATGCCAGGCCTGGGGCATCCACCACACCGCTTATCTCATCTCATCTGCAGCAGCCGAGTTGGGCGGTTCACCGCTGAACTGGCTGCTGACCGCCAAAGTGGCTGCTGCTGCCATCGTATTCGGGCTGGTCAGCGCACTTTTTTCCGAAATGATTCATGCCATCAACCATGTTTTCAAAAAAAGAATCCCGCAACCCTGGCTGCGCCCTGTAATTGGCGGACTGCTGGTAATCGCCCTGGTCTACCTGCTTGGTACGCGCGACTATCTGGGGCTGGGCGTCAGTTCACCCAACCCCGGAACGGTCACGATTCTCTCCTGCTTTTCTGCGCAGGGAGCACAGATCTGGAGCTGGTGGTGGAAAATGCTGTTTACGGCCGTGACGCTCGGGAGCGGATTCAAGGGGGGTGAGGTAACGCCGCTGTTCTTCATTGGTGCAGCACTCGGAAATACGCTTGCTCAACTGCTCGGTGCACCGGTAGATCTGTTTGCCGGACTCGGTTTTATTGCCGTTTTTGCCGGGGCAACCAATACGCCGCTGGCCTGCACATTAATGGGCATCGAACTGTTCGGATCGCAATACACACTCTATTTTACCATCGCCTGTTTTCTCTCGTATCTGTTGAGCGGGCACTCAGGTATTTACCTGTCACAACGTATCGGCACACCGAAACATGATCTGGATCACCTGCCGCTGGGCGATTCCCTGCGGGCCACGCGTGAATTACGCCCCGGTTGGGGATCAGGATCGTATTTTACCCGATTGCGGAACAAATTCCAGGACCCGTCACAGTAAACTGTCCCCGGTCATTTCCTGCGGCTGAGAAAGCCCCAGCATCTTCAGCATAGTCGGTGCAATATCTGCCAGACGACCACATTCGCGGAGTGTTGCGTTTTTGCGGCTGTCATCCACCAACACCAGCCAGACCGGATTGGTCGTATGCGCGGTGAACGGTTCGCCGTTTTCATCCTGCATCTGTTCGGCATTGCCGTGATCAGCGGTGATCAGAACAGCGCCACCCAACTCCTGCACCTTGGCTACTATTCTGCCCGCACAGGCATCCACCGTCTCGACAGCCTTTATGGCAGCGGCCTCAACCCCGGTATGGCCAACCATATCGCAGTTGGCAAAATTGAGAACAACCACGTCATACTGATCCTGGCCAAGCAATTTGAGGAGTTTTTCTGTCACCTGTTCGGCGCTCATCTCCGGTTTAAGATCGTAGGTAGCAACCTCTTTCGGCGACGGAATCAGCGCTCGATCCTCCCCTGCAAAGGGGATTTCTGACCCGCCGTTGAAGAAAAAGGTCACATGGGCATATTTCTCAGTCTCAGCAATCCGCAGCTGTTTCAGCCCGGCATCGGCAAGCACGCCGCCAAACAGGTTTTTCAATTCAGTTGAGGCAAACGCAATCGGCAGTCCGAAGGTGGCATCATACTCTGTCAGACAGACATAGCCTGAAAGCGCTGGTCGATTGCTGCGCACAAAACCGTCGAAGTCATCCAATGCAAGAGCTCGGGTGATTTCCCGGGCCCGGTCGGAACGAAAGTTGAAAAAGATGAAACCATCCTCGTCAAGCAGTTGCCCGACCGGCGCACCCTCTTCACAGATCACGGCAGGCACGACAAATTCATCGTAGATTTTGGAGGCGTAGCTCTGCGCAATGGCATCCTGCGATGATACACACAATTCACCGAGACCATGCACCATGGCATTATAGGCCTTTTCCACCCGGTCCCAGCGTGTGTCGCGATCCATGGCATAGTAGCGCCCCATGACTGTAGCCACTTTTCCGACGCCTATTCGAACGATCTCCGCTTCCAGTTGCATCAAATACTCAGCACCGCTCTGTGGGGGGGTATCACGGCCATCCAAAAGGCAGTGGACAAAGATATCCGTCAATCCTTCGCGCTTTGCCAGTTCAAGCAGAGCGTAGAGGTGGGTGTTATGCGAATGTACCCCACCATCTGAAAGCAGGCCGGAGAGGTGCAGCCTGCCACCGGACGCCTTAACTTTGGCGATGCACTCCAGCAGGACCGGATTGGTGAAGAAGTCGCCATCAAGGATTGACTTGGTGACGCGGGTCAGTTCCTGGTAGACGATCCGACCGGCCCCCAGATTGAGGTGTCCAACCTCGGAGTTGCCCATCTGTCCCTCCGGCAGACCGACCGCCATACCAGAGGTTTTGATCGCGGTGTGCGGGTATTCCTTGAGATATCGGGAAAGGTTGGGGGTTTTAGCCAACGCAACGGCATTGTGGACAGGGCTCGGGTTGATCCCCCAGCCGTCGAGAATCATCAGTACAAGTGGTTTTTTCATGATAGTGCCTTTCTGATTAGTGATGATACGGCTCATTATTCAAAATCGTAAACGCCCGGTAGACCTGCTCCAATAAAAAAGCCCTCACCATCTGGTGGGTGAAGGTCATTTTTGAGAGCGCCAGCAGCTTGCCACGCCGGCGGAATTCTTCCGAAAAACCGTAGGCACCGCCGATTGCAAAGATCAGCTCGCCAGTCCCGCCATCGCGCTGCTTGCCAACAAAAGCCGCCAACCCAGGAGAATCCATCTGTTCTCCCCGTTCATCGAGCAGAATCAATGTTGCGCCAGGTATAACGTGCTTCTCCAGCCGTTCACACTCCCGACGACGCATCTCTTCGGCTTCGGCACCCTTCTCATCGCGGATATCAACCAGTTCCAGCGGTATATAACGCCGGATGCGACCGGCATACTCGTCGATCGCATCCTTGACCCACGGGTCACGGCTTTTACCGACCCAAAGTACCTTCAGTTTCAAAAATCTGATTCCTTGCGGGCTGCTTTAATTTCCGGAGGCAACTCCAACTCGGGCGCCATGCCCCAGACGCCATCAAGATCGTAATAGCGACGAATCTGATCGTGGAAGATATGCACCAGCACATCGCCGTAATCCATGACGATCCACTTGCCATCTTTAGCGCCTTCGATATCATGGACTTTACCGAATTTTTTCAGGCCGGTACGGATATTGTCAGAGATGGCCTGATTCTGTTTATCGGAAGAGCCGGAGATAATCACCAGATAGTCGGCAATCGAGGATACCCGCGAAATATCACGTACACAGATATCATATCCCTTCTTATCGTAGGCTAGTTCAGCGCATTTCAGCGCGCGTTCCGTGGCAGTCAACGTTGTTTTTTCAACAGGTTTGCTCTTTTTTACGGTTTTAACGGTCATTAGTGGTAGATCCTTTGCTGCGAGATATATGCTGCTACGTCAGAGGGAACATGCTGCTCGGTACTGCTGCCACCGGCGGCCAAACGGCGGATTTCGGTTGAAGAGACGTCCTGCGGGCAGCCTTGTACGAAAAAGACCTGCATACCGGACAAGTGCTGCAACCGGTCTGTTGCGCTTTGATACGTGAATTCAATACGAATGTCAGCCGGCAGGGCCGCCATCCGGTCAGGTATCAGAAAACCAGGACGTTCGACAACAATCAGATTGCAGGCACGAAAAATATCCGCATAACGGTGCCACGTGCCGAGCTCCAAAAAAGAATCTCCGCCGATGATAAAAAACAGGTCATCGTCCGGATATAACTTCCAAAAAATCCGGATCGTGTCAATCGAATAGGACTTGCCGCGCCGCTCTCCTTCAATTGTAGAGATCGCGAAGCACGGGTTTCCGGCAATCGCCAGCTGCACC
>Ga0194037_1000650_pt1 | contig 26720 bp, 25 predicted proteins | sample JunL306m_MetaG_FD_148653 | JGI IMG/M metagenome (GOLD analysis project Ga0194037, IMG submission 148653) | Anoxic zone freshwater microbial communities from boreal shield lake in IISD Experimental Lakes Area, Ontario, Canada - Jun2016-L304-6m | ecosystem: Environmental > Aquatic > Freshwater >...
GATGCGCTCTACGAAAAACTCGACTTTACCGAAGAAGATGGAATTCTTGCCGCCAAACTCGAAGACGAATTTGCACACATGGACGGTTGGAACGCTCAAAGTGATGCAGCAAACCTCCTCAGCGGATTGGGTGTGAAAGAAGATATGCACTACCAACTGATGGGCGATATCGATGCCAAAGTGAAAGTGCGTGTGCTGTTGGCGCAAGCGTTGTTTGGCAATCCCGATAACTTGTTGCTCGATGAGCCAACCAACGACCTCGACTTAGAGACCGTGCTCTGGTTGGAGAATTACCTCGCTAATTGCCAAAATACAGTGATTGTGGTGTCTCACGACCGTCACTTCCTCGATAATGTATGTACCGATGTGGTCGATATCGACTACGGACGCGTTCATGCCTTCTCTGGTAACTACACTTTCTGGTACGAATCGAGTCAGTTGGCACTTCGCCAACAATCGGTTGCCAACAAAAAAGCTGAAGAGAAACGCAAAGAGTTGCAAGACTTCATCCAACGATTCAGTGCCAATGTGGCAAAATCGAAACAGGCGACCAGCCGTAAGAAGATGCTCGAAAAGCTCAAAGTGGATGAAATCGAACCTTCTACACGCCGCTATCCTGGTATTATTTTCCAACAAGAGCGTGCCTGTGGCGACCGCGTATTAGAAGTCGAAAATCTTTCGTATGAACAAGATGGAGAGGTGTTTTTCAAGAATGCCAGCTTCACGATTGAGAAGGGTCACAAAGTGGTTTTCTTATCAAAAGACAATCGAGTAACGTCTGCGTTTTTCGACATCATCAACGGACTGAAACAACCAACCACCGGAAAATTCGATTGGGGGGTAACCATCACTAGCGCTTATTTGCCGATGGAAAATAATTCTTTCTTCACGAAAAAAGAGAACCTGATCGATTGGTTAGGCAAATATTCGAATGACACCAGCGAATCGTTCATTCGAGGCTATTTGGGTCGGATGTTGTTTTCGGGTGACGATTTGTTGAAAAACACACAAGTGCTTTCGGGAGGCGAAAAGATGCGTTGTATGATTGCGCGCATGATGCTTCAAAATCCGAATGTTATCATTCTCGATCACCCAACGAATCACCTCGATATGGAGTCTATTCAGGCGTTCAACAACAATATGAAAGCTTTCCCTGGTCAAATATTGATGGCATCGCATGACCACGAATTCATCGAATCCGTTTGCGAGCGTGTTATCGAATTGACACCAACCGGTGTAATCGACCGTTATATGGACTTTGAAGATTACCTCACTGACGAGAAATTAAAAGTGGTGCGCGAGGCGAGATATAAATCTTAGACAAAAGAGCAAATACAAAATACTATAGATAAAAATCCCGACTAACGAGCTGTTAATCGGGATTTTTTTTGGAGATACTATTTCGATTTTTCAACATAAGATTTGAAATTATTCAGGATAGCCTGCCATCCGAATTGTTGCATGTCAACTGGATTTTCACTTTCTGGATCAAAAAGCTGCACCACTCTTATTCCATCAGATTCAGCATTGAACGTTGTTTCTACCACTCTATGATCAGCCAGTACATAGACAATCTTTGATAAATGATCGATCTCGGTGTATGTGCCTTCAAAATCAAATCCCATCGTTTTGTCGCGTGACGACATTACCGTTTTGAACTTTCTTCCCACATGCAAATCATTTTCCGCAGCAGGCACATACCAATCGGGTGATGCAAAATACCAGTTTTCGATATCCGATGGAGTAACCCATGCACTCCAAATATTTTCTAACGAAGCATTTACCAACACTTCTACTCTGATTTTATTCGCCATCGAATGCTTTTATAAGTTTGCTAATGTCTAATTTCTTCATTTGCAACATAGCCTCCATTGCACGACCAGCTTTCTCTTCGTCGTCATCTCCTAGAAGTTTAGGGAGTATAGTTGGCACAATCTGCCAAGTAACGCCAAACCGGTCGGTAAGCCAGCCACACTGCATTTCTGTACCACCTTCTCCAAGTTTATCCCAAAGAGAATCTACTTCTTCCTGTGTTTCGCAATTCACAAACAGCGAAATTGCTGGCGAGAAGGTGAATATTGGACCGCCATTGAGTGCAATAAATTCCTGTCCGTTCAGTTCAAATGCAATGCTCATCACTGTTCCTTCAGGCATCGGAGAGCCTTCGCCATATCGATTGAGACTTTCAATTTTTGCATTTGGAAATGCAGATGTATAGAGGTTTACAGCCTCTTCAGCCTGATTATCAAACCAGAGAAATGGTTTTATTTTTTGCATACAAGTCGTTGTTTTTATTTTTATAAAACAAATTTGAACGATTTCTGTTTATTTTTTTTAGACAAAACGAATTTACTCCATTTATACAAAGGAATATTTGCTAAATTTGCACCTCTAATTTCAAATAATAACTCAAACTATGTTTTACAAATTTATTCGTCTTATTATCGCTTCATTATTGGTAGTTGGTTCTGTCTTTCTCTATATTTATGGCTGGATCTTTACAGGTGTAATGGTCGATTTATTAGCTTCAATTTTTGTATTATTGCATTTCAAAAACGAAAAAAACCTGCTTGCGTTTTACTTCGTTCGCAAAAACAACATACAAGGAGCCACTGTGGCATTAAATTCGGTGAAGCATCCCGAGCGAATGATTAAGAGTCAAGAGGCGTATTACTATTACCTTAATGGGCTGGTAGTGAGTCAGCAACGTAATCTGCCAAAAGCAGAAAAATTATTTAAAAAAGCACTTTCAACAGGATTGCGCATGCAAAACGATCAAGCAGTAGCAAAATTGAATTTAGCAGCTATTTGTCTTTCAAACCGGAATAAAAAAGTGGCAATGGTATATCTTGAATCAGCCAAGAAACTGGATAAGCAAAAAATGCTTACTGCTCAGATTCGAGAGATTGAGATGATGATGAAGAAAATCTAAATATGGTTACCCTCTACAATAAAAAAATCCCGATTAACAAGCTCTGCTAATCGGGATTTTGAGTTTTAAAAACCCCATTTGTGGAGAATACCGGAGTCGAACCGGTGACCTTTTGACTGCCAGTCAAACGCTCTAGCCAGCTGAGCTAATCCCCCTTGTTGCTGCAAAAGTAGCTATTTCTTTTCATTTGCAAAAGATATTGGAGCGTTTTATCTACATTTGTATTTCAAAACTGAAAACAGAAGCTTAAAATGATTATTTTTAATACAACATACTGCATCGATAGTGCAATTCACGAGGAGTGCTTGAATTGGATTATAGAAAAATACATTCCTTTAGCTACCCATTCAGGACAAGTGAAGTCTCCAATTCTCGCTAAAATATTTTCGCAGGAGAGTGATGGCGAAAACTATTCTTTGCAGTTTAGGGTGGAGAGTATCGATGAGCTTCATCAATGGTATGAATCTACTGGAGATAGACTACATGTTGCGTTGAATAATAATTTTGGCGAACGAGTTTTGAGTTTTACAACACTGATGGAAGAGGTTGAGTTGTGATAAAAGAGCGCATCATTTTGGGAATAGACCCTGGTACTACCATTATGGGATACGGCTTGCTTAAGGTTGCCGGAAATAAGCCGACACTTATAGCGATGGGAGTTCTTCACCTTAATAAATTAGACGATCATTACCTCAAGCTTCGTCGAATATTTGAGCGGGTAGTATCACTTATTGACCAATATCATCCCGATGAGTTAGCTATCGAAGCCCCTTTTTTTGGGAAAAATGTACAATCTATGCTCAAGTTGGGGCGTGCGCAAGGAGTCGCAATGGCTGCTGCTTTGTCACGTGATATTCCGATTGTGGAATATGCACCGTTAAAGATTAAAATGTCGATAACAGGTAGTGGTAGGGCTTCAAAAGAGCAGGTGGCAGATATGTTGCGTAGAATCTTGTCGATACCTGAAGCGGATATGTTACCTCAATTAGATGCCACAGATGGACTGGCTGCGGCGCTTTGCCACTTCTACCAAACTAACAATCCGCTTGGTGAAAAGAAATATACTAGTTGGAAGGATTTCATCAATAAAAATCCAAAAACTGTCAAGAAGTTGACTAGTCCTAAATAACCGTTACAGGTTTATACTACAAAAATAGACAATTTAACCAACCGTATCAAGGCTAGCCTTGATACGGTTGGTTTTTTTATACGTTTTTATTGTTACGCTTGTTTGAAGGTGCATCTGTTCAGGTGTTTTCATATAGCATGACCAATGAGGTCTTTGTGTGTTATATGTTTTTATTGTATCCTTAACCAGATGCTTCATTGTTTCAATATCCACATTGTATTGTTCGAGTAAAAACTCCTGTTTTAAAATTCCATTTACTCTTTCAGCTATTGCATTTGCATATGGATCATAGCTCTCGGTCATGCTTGGAATGATCTTTTTTGCTTTCAATATATCCTGATAAGCGTTACTGCAATACTGTAAGCCTCTGTCTGAATGATGGATCAGCTGGCTCTTGTACTTCCGTTGTTTTACAGCCATCTTAAGTGCTCTCAACGAACCTTCCGTTTCCAGACTGGATGAAAGGTCGTAACCCATTATTTTCTTTGAATAAGCATCTGTTACTAAAGCCAAATAACAATTACGGCTTCTCCCTCCAATATACGTAATATCTGAAACCCAGACCTGTTCTGGATGACTCAGTTCCATCTCTGCAACCAGATTCTTGTGCTTGCGAAAACGATGATGCGAGTTGGTGGTTATGCGATAATTGCGTTTGGGCATTATCAGCATATGATTGGCTTTTAATATTGCCAAAAACTTATCTCGACCAACATGCAGCGCTCTCAATGGTTCGCACAAAAGATAATATAGCTTCCTAAAGCCTATACGAGGCATATTTAGCCGTATGGGCTGAACCAAAGCTAAAACCTGTTCGGCTTTGCTTTGTTTTTGTTTCCTGGTCTTACAGGAACGATAGTAAACCTGCCTATTTACCCCGAGCAATCCACAGGTGGAGCTTTTACTCACTTGGTATTGCTGACTGAATTGGTCGATTGATCGGGTAAGGAGTTTTTTCGGATAGATATATTGTACTCCTTTTCTGCCATATCAACCATCATATCAAAGAAGGCTGCTTTCATGTCGGATTGCTCTGCTTGCTTCTCCAAAAAGGCTTTTTGCTTTTCTAATACTTTAATCCGTTGCTCCAACTCAAGAATCGTTTGATCTTTACTCTTTGGCATATGACTTGGCGTTTGATTTTCCCAATCAAAGGTACCATATTTTCTCAACCAATTGATAACAGTAGCGTTACCTTGTATACCATACTTTTTTCTAGCACTTGTAACAGACAAATTGCCTTGCTCTATCTCTGAAACAACAGACAATTTAAAGGGCATCGAGTAATCCTTTTGACTGCGCTTTCTGTACTGATTTCCAATCTCTTCCATATCATTACGCTTTTTAGTGTAACGCTATTTCAGGACGAGACAAGTAACCGAAATAAAAAGGAGTCTGCTATTCTGTATATTATCTATTCTGCCTTTTCAATCATCATGCAATGCCCAGTCAAAACCGCATGAGGTTCAACTGAAAGCGTGTGCATTTCCACATTTCCATGTATTTGAGCAGTTGCTTTAATGGTAAGCATATCTTTTACCTGAACATTGCCGTCAATTATACCCATAATTTCTGCACTGTCAGCTGTAATGTCACCTGTTACTGAAGCTTTTGGTCCAATCACTATTTTGCCAGTGCAAATGATATTGCCGGTGATTATTCCGTCAATTCGTAAATCGGCTTCAGCAGTGATATCTCCTTTAATGATTGTGCCATAGGCAATAGTATTGTGCGAACCACCTGTTGAGAAAAATTCTTTTGACATAGTGATGTGTTTGTTTGTGAGTATAATGAATGCTTTTGACTATTTTTGCAGGTAAATATACAAATTATTTTGAAAATGGTTGAAAAGCAGGTATTTGTATTTAAAATTTGACCTAAGAAAACGGTGCATGAAAACAATGATACGATTAGAAAATATGCGATTTTACGCTTATCACGGTGTGATGTCGCAAGAGCAAATTGTTGGTAATCAGTTTAGTGTTTCAGTTTCGTTTGAGATTGATGGAATTGAAGCCGCCGAAACAGATGAGTTAGAAAAAACTATATCATATGCAGATGTTAGTGATATTGTGTCGCAACAAATGATGATTCCCTCAAAGCTTCTGGAGCACGTTACAAGGCGTATATATCACAGTTTGCGTGCAGCATTTCCGCAAATATTGCGTCTTGAAGTAAGTGTATATAAATACAATCCACCGGGGTGTGGCGAAACCGAACGCGCTGGTGTTACACTTAGCGATTGGTGATGAGGGTTTTCACCAGCCGAAAAGGCATTTTTAAGAGTTATTCTGCCTAAAAATCGTGTGAAAATTGTAGTTTTGCACCCAAATGTACTTCTGCTAAGTTAAATGGTAAAACAGACAAAATATTTCCTGCTTTTATTTTTCCTTATTATCCTGATTTCTACTCAGGCGCAAAAGGCTTCAGCAAGACGTGCACCGAAAGCTAAACCGACTTCTAGTCAGCCAGTAGCTGACACGATCAAAAAATCCTCTTCCGATTCAGCCATTCAAAAAAAAACGTCCAAAAACGCCCTAGATGATGTAGTGAAATATCAATCGAAGGACTCCATTGTTTTTATGGGTAATAACTTTGCCAAAATGTATGGCGATGGTAAGGTTGATTATAAAGATATTGAACTGAAAGCCAATTACATTCAGATGGCGATGGATAGTAGTATTGTATATGCTGCCGGACAACGAGATACTGCCAAAAAGATGGTCGGTGAGCCAATTTTCAAGGATAAAGGGGGTGAATACAACTCCAAAACAATGCGTTATAACTTCAAGACGAAACGAGGATTTATAACCCAAGTAGTTACCGATCAGGGAGAAGGATACGTGATTGGTGGACGCACAAAGAAGATGGAATCGGATGATTTGTATATGACCGATTGTAAATATACGACTTGCGATAATCACGATCATCCTCACTTCTATTTTATGCTTACTAAGGCAAAAGTGCGACCTAAGAAGAATATTGTCACTGGTCCTGCTTATTTAGTGCTCGAAGATGTGCCTTTACCGATTGCCATTCCGTTTGGCTTTTTTCCTTTTTCATCGAAATACTCCTCTGGCGTTTTGGTGCCTACCTTTGGCGATGACCTGACGCATGGGTTCTTCTTGAGAGATGGCGGATATTATTTTGCAATAAACGATTATGTTGATTTGGCTTTGCGTGGAGAGATTTACACGAAAGGTTCTTGGGGTCTGGGCGGTGTTTCGAGTTATGTGAAGAAATACCGATATAGTGGAACATTCAATGTCGGTTATCGCACCACCATCACTGGCGATAAAGATGCCGCTGACTATTCGAAATCGAATGATTTTCGACTGACTTGGTCTCATTCGCAAGATGCAAAAGCAAATCCGAATATGAGCTTTTCGGCAAGTGTCAATTTCTCAACATCGTCATTCGATAGAAATGATCTTGGTGGGGTGTACGATGCGAGCCGTTTCACGCAAAATACAAAAAGCTCTAGTATAAATCTTACCAAGCGGTTTCCGAATTCACCTTTCTCTCTCTCTTCTTCGATGAATGTCAGCCAACGTTCGAGCGATTCGAGCATTAGTGTTTCGCTGCCTGATTTGAATGTTGCCATGAGTCGAATTTATCCATTCAAGCGGAAAAACCCAGTGGGCAAGGAACTTTGGTATGAGAAAATCGGCTTCAGTTATACGGGGATTCTGCGGAACAGTATTGACACTAAAGAAAATAAGCTTTTTAAGTCGAATCTGATTCGTGATTGGAGAAATGGTATGCAGCATTCTATTCCAATCAGTGCCACGTTTAATGTGCTCAAGTATGTCAATATAACACCATCTATTAATTACAATGAAAGTTGGTTTACAAACAAAGTGAATCGAAGTTGGGATCCGATTAATCAGAGAGAAGCAGCTGATACGATATGGGGTTTTAATCGGATGTATAATTATAGCACGAGTATTGGTGCGTCAACCAAATTGTATGGATTTTTCAAACCACTTCCTTTTCTGTTTGGCAATAAAATAGAGATGATTCGTCACGTATTTACGCCTACACTTTCATTTAGTTATTCGCCTAATTTCCAGAGTGATAAATTTGGTTTTTGGCGAACCTATAATTATGTGAATGCCAAAGGCGAGACCGTTACTCAAGGTTATTCACCCTATCAGACAGGGTTATTCTATAGTACTCCAGGCTTAACTTCAGGTTCTGTGCGTTTCGATATGTCGAATAATCTGGAGATGAAGATTAAGTCTGACCAAGATACATCAGGTGTGCGCAAAATTAGCTTAATCGATAATTTTACTACAGGAATTGGGTATAATATAGCTGCCGATTCAATGAATTGGAGTGATATAAATGCTTCTATTCGTATAAAACTGAGTAAAAGTTTTACGCTCAATTTAAGCGGTACTTTTGATGTGTATACGTACCAACTCAATGCCAATGGTAATCCAGTGAGAGTAAACAAGACCCGTTGGGAGCGGGATCACCTCATTGGTTTGGGGCGTTTGCAAAGTACCGGAACTTCGTTTTCTTATACTCTGAATAATGAAACATTCAAAAATTTATTCAGCAAAGAAGACAAAAAAAAGGATAAAGACAAAAATACAACAACCCCTAAAGAAGACCCTCTAAGTAGTAATCAGCCTACAAATCCAGATGCTGCAAAGAAAAATGATACCAATAAAGCGGATAAGTCAGCGTTCGATAAAGATGGTTACATGGTTTGGGCTGTGCCGTGGAGTCTGTCGTTCAACTATTCGATGCGTTATGGGTATGATATGTCTGATTTCAACAAAGCAACACTCGAATATAATCGCAAAATCACTCACAATTTAGGATTTTCGGGTAGTCTTACGCTTACAAAAGCTTGGTCATTTAATATGTCGAGCAGTTACGATTTCGATGCAAAGAAAATAGCGTATACCAATATCAATGTTTCGCGCGATCTACATTGTTGGCAAATGACAGCTGGCGTAGTACCATTCGGTCCTTATCGCTCTTATAATGTGACTATCAGTGTGAAATCTTCTCTTCTGAAAGATGTGAAATACGACAAGCGTGGTAATTCTTACAACGATGTGCCATGGTATTGATGTTGTATCTATTCTTCGTCTTAAAAAATAAATAGATTGTCTCTGAGGAATTCTTTTGACGTTTCTTCCTAATCAGGACGACAGAGTTCCGACTCTGTCGATGAATAAGAAATGGACAGAGTTGGAACTCTATCATCCCAAATATGACAGAGTTGGAACTCTGTCATCCCGATATTCCTAATTTCGAAAGAAATTAATATCTTCGCAAACTCAAAATACACCCATTATGGAGAAAAAAGAGTTTCATCGCCGTCATCTTCCTCATTTTCAACAGTCGGGTCAAGCATTTTTTGTAACTTGGAGTATCAAAGATGCAGTGCCTCCCAGAGCTTTAGAAATATACACTATACAACTCTTAGAAATTAGCAATCGAATAGATAATGCCAATGCCAATAAAGCAGACGAAAAAATAATCAGTGAATTGAAATTCGAGTTTGCAAAAGTTCGCAAAAAACAGATGAAAGCTTATGACGATTTACTTCATCTGCAAATTGAGTTTATCGTTAATCTATCGAAAGAAGAGAATACACAAGCCGTTATCAATGCTCTTAGTTATTGGGAAGGAAAACGTATTGAAAATTATGCTATTTGCGTAATGACCAATCATGTACATTGGGTTTTCAGGGTATTCGAGAAAGATGAAAAAGGAAAACCAGTATACTTACAAGATGTACTACAATCGGTGAAAAGGTTTTCTGCTAATCAGATAAACAAATTAGAATCCCGAACGGGAAGTCTTTGGCATAATGAAAGTTTCGATACAACTATCCGCGATGATTTACACCTTCATAATGCTATAAACTACACCATAAACAATCCTGTGGCGGCAGGTTTGGTGAAAGACTGGTGGAAATGGAATGGTACAAAACTCTTCTAATTGGGACGACAGAGTTCCAACTCTGTCGATTTACCCAATCAGGACAACATAGTTCTGACTCTGTCGAAGAATTGAAGATTTAAGAAAAGACAGAGTTGGAACTCTATCATCCCAGAAATGACAGAGTCGGAACTCTATCATCCCAGAAGAAAGCCCCAATTTACTGCTTAATAAATTTCAAATTCTGAATGCTACTTGTAGATTTCACTTTCAACAGATAAGTGCCTGCAGGTAGTTGTTTCACATTTAGCTTTTCGTTTGAATCTAGTGTAGTGGATTGAGCAAGTTTTCCCTGCATATCGTAGATCTGAACTGTAACCTTGCCAGTTACACCTGCTATCTGAACAGATTCCTTTACGATAGACGGGAACATGCTGATTTTGGTAGATGCAACGTCTCGTATTCCAGTCTCTAACAAGTAATTGTAGGCCGTAACAAAGTCGAAAGTCGGATATTGGATGGCATAATTGACGTAATCAAATTCAACAATATTATTAAATGACTGAAATTGCGAACCACTATTGTTCTTCCCTGAAACTTTGGCTTTTACTTTTACAAAGTCACTCCATTGATTGGCTGTTGCATAGAGATTCTTTGAACCAGGAGGGACAATCAAGAAGCAAGCCATAAAATTAATACCAGAAAATACATATTGTCCTAATGTGATTTTCGAAGGATCGGGTTGATCTACCCATAATCCGACTAAATTACTGCAATTAGCAAATGCTCCACTTCCTATCGATGTGGTTGTAGATGGAATTTTTATATTCTTTATATTTGTGCAATTCATAAATGCCTGTTCTCCAATACTTGTCACATTGTCGGGTACTACAATTCCCTCCAAACTACTACAACCGTAAAACATATAACCGCCAATCTTGGTGATAGATGTTGGCAAAACAACATTGTTCAACGAACTACAACCCTCAAATTCTGAATCACCCATAAATTGGATTGTATTTGGGAGCTTAACGGATGTTAGGTTTACGCAACCATTAAAAGTATAGCCACCTAAACCCTTCGTAAAGGGGGGTAACTCGATTGAAAGTAATCCCTTACAGTTAGCAAAAATACCTGGCCCAAAATTAACCACAGACTCAGGCAATGTGATCGATACCAAGGCCTTGCATCCACTGAATGCATCCTGATTGATGATTGTTACCGAATTGGGAATTGTGACTTTACTTAAAGAAGTACAATTGGTAAACACACCAGACTCAATACTGGTAATTAAATTTGGCAAATCTATAGTGGTAAGGCTTGAGCAATTTTCAAAAGACCTCTGTTTGATAGACGTAATTGTTGCAGGAAGATTGATGGCGGTTAAATTACTACAACTGTTGAAGGCATAATCTTCTATACTCGTCAGACCAACGGGTAACGTAATATTGTTGAGGTTTGTACAGCTCCAAAATGAGCCGTAACCAACTACAGAAAGTGAAGTAGGTATATTGATTGTAGTCAAAGCTGTACATCCATTAAATGCATACCAACCAATTTTGGTGATTGAATTTGGGAGCGATACAGCTGTTATTTTTGCTCGATTGTAAAATGCATAATCAGGAATCTCATTGGCTAGATAATTCTTCTCTTGATATGTTATAGCTGTGATATTTGCACCACTGATATCAATAGTCTCGAGCATGGGTAATCCTTGAATGGTATAAAAGTCACGATAATCCATCGGTCCGGTAACAGTCAAACCTGTTATCAAATAATCATCGTACACCGTAAATGCAGCTCCTAATGTGCCAGGATTGGCAAGGTTGACCGTTTTGGATGTAGCGTGTGCGCAAATTGATACAAACAGAAAGGCGAGAATAATCTTAAATTCTTTCATAACCACAAGATTTAATTGATTAGTAATCAGCTGTAAAAAAGCAAAGATATAATATTCTCTATAAAAAGCAAAAAAAAAGCAACTAAAAAGTTAAATAGTGATTTGTGGGATAAAGAGAAACAAGTTCTTCGCACTCTTAGGTGAGTTAGGAAGTCTAGTTATCGATTAGTTAGGTATGGCAATGATATTGTATTTGGAATAAACTTATCTATCTCTGCTTATTTCCAACTAAATTTTCTATCGATATCAGTCGGACACTTCCCATTTGATTCTTTCGCCACGTTGGATATTCGAGTACAATCAGTTTAGTTCTCACCTAAGTTGTCGGGGTAGAACATTGAATGAGTTTATGTTTGTGGTAAATGAGTTTACGTCTGAGGTCAATTAATGGATGTCGGAGTTTAAGCCTTGGGGCAGGAAGTTGAAATCATTCCTGTTTTTGGTGAATCAATAGTATTCTGAGGTAAAAGAATTGACGGTGGAGGTCAATGAATTCAACTTTGAAGTGGGAGGGGGTACTTCGGAAGTACCCCCTTGACCCATTTTACCGAATTATTTTGCCTCGGTAGTGACTGCTTTTTTTGAAGGACCTTGTGTAGAAAACAGTTTACCCATTTCGTCCACAATAGATTGAGTACCTGGCACGCCCGATTTGGCTGCTCCTTTGGCGGAGTTGTAGATGGTGAGTGCCGCCTGATAGGCATCGGTGCCAGCAGCAGTGCGGGTGTCGCGCACCAACTCGGCGAGGGTGTCGAGCTCTGCCGTTACACGACGAAGGGAGTTGTAGAGGTCTAAATCTTTACTCAACTCGTCGAGTGGTGTGAATGGTGGCACTATCATCGGTTGTTGGCGGCCGTATTGAAGTCCTTTTTCGACAAACGGCAAGCGCGTGTCGTCGAGCTTGGCAAACGTTTTGCGCTCATCAGCCGATAGTTTCAATCCGAAGGGAAGCAGTCCCTTCAATTCTGCAAGCAATGCAATGGCTTTGGCTTCGTCCTCTGAAGAAAAGACTGCCGAAATGTAATTTGACATAGAAATTTGGTTTTAAAGTGTTAAGGAAAATATAATTAATGGTTGACTTTCGGAATATTGCATATCGAAAATGAAAAAAAATGGCATGGGTATCAATACTCTTGCCCCATGCCAATTAATAGTATAAAGCCTAAATCTCAGTGATTTTAAAAAATCTTGAAGGCATAAATAAATATACAAACCAAATCGTACCTACATACAAAACCGTAGGAGAAAGTAATAGATAAAAAACAATTGAAGAATCTGTATTTGTAATTAACAAACAAGATAATAGAATAATAGATAAAACAACCAAAGGATTTAGTATCTTTGGCTGGTCTATAAGTACAGCATTGCCACCTTTATAAACAACTGACACCTTGCTTCTTCCCAGTGAAAATTCTATAGTTTCGCTTGCTTTAATTTGATCACACTCAACAATTGAATTCCAGCTAGTCAAACTTCCTATATTTTTCCCTTTAAATTTAATTTGTATCGGTAGGAAGTACGAGTAAAAATTTACGACTCTTATTATTTTCATCTGTTCAATTATTTTATAGAATTACCAACTCCATGCAACTAACCCAGAACAAATAAATGCTGCTGGTCCGCCAAAAGTTGCACCTGTAACATCAGCGATTACAAATTCAACAACTTGTCTTTTAGCTGTTGGACTTATTTTCCTAGTTGCTAATCCTGATATTTTTTTTCGTTCAACTGATTGTTTTTCCACATTCAAATTAATCCATTTATCTTTATTGTTGCTCCAATAATCGTATGAAGCCGCACAGATTGCACACATGTTTGTAAGGACTACTTTATCTTCAAACTTAAGTTCTTTCGCAGACATAAAATTGTAATAATCCATAACTTTTGTGTCTACTTCTGACGGCGAAATGGATATTGTAATTATTTGAGTCAAAGTGTCTATTATCTGCTTGGCAACTAAGTTATCTTCAACACTATCACGAACAGACGCTAGATTTGATCTTGTTTTTTGAATATTCATTGATTTATTCACTATACGCATAGCCATAGAATATTCTTCTGAATTTGTTTTGGATATAATATTTTTTGAAATAACATTTACACCTTGCATATAAGAAATAGTATCATATGATTTGATTTCGTTATAAACATTCTGCAATTCGCAATTATGAATAAATCCAATTTGTTCTAATTCCTCAGAAAGAATACCACGTGTATTATGTGAAACAGAAAAATTATCAGAAAGACTACTATCTTGTAAATTATGGTCATTACAACTTAATAGAGAAATTAGGACAATCGCGACTAAAATATTAATTACATTTTTCATATTTTCATTCAATTTATTTATTAAATATATTTTGGTTAACTTACTTAAGAATTCAAATAATTCCTTTCAAAAGAGCCTTCCGGTTTGAATTTCTTTACATTAATTTTGCTCTTTATTCAATTTCAATTATCTTTACCTGCCTTTTTCAATTTTTAGGATGAATACTGTTAGCAATGGCTAATCGCTGGGGGTTTTGTTTTAAAATGCGAGAAAGGCATTTTTCTTTTTTAGTAATCGGGGATGGCAAGTCCACGATGGCTACTCAAGATAGAATTCCTTATTCTATGCTGTTTGCAAAAGTAAAAACAATTGTTAAATAGCTATCTCATTTTTTTCTCATTAAAATCTCATTTTTTTCTAACGAAACCCAATCTTTACTTCAAGTAATTAGATATAATATATTAGCTATAAATGTATTATAGCTTGAAGTATTTATTTGAAAAAATGAGGATTATTTTTATCATATTGTCAGAGGATAGCTGATTTTATCATCAGTACTTAACTCGTCACTTTAGATAGTCGAGTACAATCAGTTTACCTCTCACCTAAGTTGTCGGGATAGAATATTGAATTAGTTTGTGTTTGAAGTAAGTGAGGTTGTCTCGGAGGTGAATTAATGGATGTAGGAGTAGAAGCATTGGGGTAGAAAATTGAAGTCATTCCTGTTTTTGGTGATTCAATTGTATTATGTGGTAAATGAATTGACGATGGTGGTCAATGAATTCAACTTTGAAGTGGGAGGGGGTACTTCCGAAGTACCCTCTTCACCCATTTTACCGAATTATTTTTTCTACCGATATTCCACCACATCCGCCTTACCAGGAATCAGACGGTCGCTTCGCATACGAGCCTCTTCTGATACATCGAGCCAATTGGTGGAGGCATTGGTAGGGTTTTTCACAGCAAATCCGATGCGAAGTTGTATGGTTTGAAAAATCAGTCGTTCGTTTTTGATGCGCACACCCAACCCGACGGAAGTAAACTGGTCGTTTTTGAAAACATTGGAATAGTTGCCCAACCACGCCCAATCGGCAAAGCCATAGAATGCAAAGCGAAAATTGTAGACATACAGCGGACTGAACCCGACTGTTTCGGTGCTCAACAACAACTTGTTTAGACCCGACAATTGATATTCGCGAATCGAACGGGGTGCTGTCGAGGAGTTGAGGTAGAGAGTTTCACCCTCTCCATCAAGGCGATTGAATCCCCGCATATACTTTCCAGAAAAGAAACAGCGAAATCCCCAGTTCCCCGCTGGAATTAGTTTTGTAAAATATGAGTTCTCCATCGAAAGAACTGTTTGTTCGTATTGTTTGCTTTCGCGATTGAAGTAAGAACCCAATTCGATTTTTGCATTTGCAAATCCATAATGCGTCATGTTGGCTGCTTGCAATTTAGTCCCGACATACCATCTATTGCCAAATTCTTCCCACGCATGTCCGCCAACGGCTTCTATTTTGTAACCGTAAGGAATATCCTCAGTTCTGCCAAACCCATATATCAGTGTGCCTCGATAGAAGTTTTCGTGATAGATTCCCGTCGAAAAGAGTAATCTTTGGCTGTTTTGGTAGTTACGGTTGAATGTGCGAGATACATCGTAACGAATCGGAAAACGTGTGTCAGCCCATGATGAAGTTAAGAAATAGCTTCCACTATTCTGGCTGATTTCTAAAGATTTCCCTGCCCATACTTCGAATCTATTTGCGCCAATCTCAACGGTGGTGTCACCGATTAATTGGGTTTCGCTGTATCGCCTCACTTCGAAAGTTGCTCCTCCGGCAATATCAATGGGGAGAATAAATGGTTTGTGGCTCGATATGTGGTAATTTGCGTCTGATAAATCTTTGTAGGCAAACAAATCTAAATCGAAAAAGGAAGAAGCAATATTTTGATAGAGGTATTCTGTTTTAAATCCTCGATAAACAGGCGATTCAATATTCAGAATTGTTCCAAGCTCAAATTTGTTACCAGTGCCCAACATATTACTTTCTCCGGCAAATGTGTAGAACTTGCCTCCCCCGAGTGCGCTGAATCCAGGAGCAAAAGAAAAGTTGTCGAGAGTATAAACCACTACATCCACTTGCTCTTTATCTACAGGTTGTAGTATAATGTAGGCATCTGAAAGAAAACGCAACGACCTCAGATATCGTTGATTTTTTACCATTTCGTCAGCTTTGAGCGTTTGACCTTCTTTGAAAAACAGATTTTGACGAATCACATATTGCCGTGTCATGACGTGCCATTTCTCAATGGGATTTTTCAACGAATCGTTGTGAATGACGATATTGGAGCGAAAAATCAGAATCTTTCGAATCTTCTTTCCCTGAAATTTTTTGTAATATTGGGTTTGTTCCACCAATTGAAAATCAGTTGAGTGAGTATCTTTCCATTTAGACCCAACGAATATTGACTTCAATATGATTGACGAAAGTTCTGACTTTTTCTTTGTATTCAATAAATCGTCATAAAAAAGATTGGAATCATTGTATTTGGTAGAATCAACTTGTTTCAGTGCCGAATCCATTGGCGAGAATGGTGATTTTAAATTTCTGGCTGGTACTGAAAAGCAGAAAAGCAGAATAATTAAGAAAGGCAGAAACGGTTTCATTCTATGAATTCAAATTACGAAACGAAGATAGCAAATCTTCGATGAATTGATTCAAAGAAAGGTAAAATTTGTGTTTCTAAACAGTTAGGCAATTTTAATCGCCTTATGTAAGTTTTAAGGAATATAAAGGCATCAAAGTTGGATAATTCTCCTTCATGGGGTATCTTTGCCCTTTCATAAAAGAGAATCGAATGAAGATTGGAAATATAGATTTGGGTTTTCAGCCCGTTTTCTTAGCACCCATGGAGGATGTCACCGATCCTTCGTTTCGCATCATGTGCAAAGAGTTTGGTGCCGACATGGTTTACACAGAGTTTATTTCGTGCGATGCGTTGGTGCGGTGTGTGTCGAAAACTCAGCAAAAACTCGATATTTACGATGAAGAACGTCCCGTTGCCATTCAGATCTACGGTCGCGAAGTAGAACCAATGGTGGAAGCTGCCAAAATCTGCGAAGCTGCTAATCCGGAAGTGATTGATATTAATTTCGGTTGTCCCGTGAAACGTGTCGCAGGCAAAGGCGCTGGTTCGGGTATGTTGCGCGATGTGCCGACCATGTTGGATATTACAGCTTCAGTTGTGAAGGCAGTGAACAAACCCGTGACTGTGAAAACGCGTCTGGGTTGGGATCACGATTCGAAAATAATTGTAGATTTAGCAGAGCAATTGCAAGATTGTGGCATCGCAGCACTCACTGTTCACGGTCGCACCCGTAGTCAGATGTATACTGGCGAAGCTGATTGGAGTTTGATGGGCGAAATAAAAAACAACCCACGAATGAAGATTCCAATTATTGGGAATGGTGATGTGACGACACCTGAGCGAGCACGCGAGAATTTCGATCGTTATGGCGTAGATGCCATTATGATTGGGCGTGGAGCAATTGGTCGTCCGTGGATTTTCCGTGATGTAAAACACTTCCTTAAAACAGGGGAACACTTGCCGCCACTTACTTTCTCTGAGAAAATGGATATTATACGTCGGCAAGTCATTCAGAGTGTGGATCGTTTTGATGAGCGCCGCGGTATTCTGCATATTCGACGTCATTTGGCTGCAACGCCTTTGTTTAAAGGTATTCCCAATTTTAGAGATACACGTATTGCCATGCTACGAGCTGAAACTGTTGAACAACTTTTTGCGATTCTTGACGTTATAGTGTTGAATAACGAAATATTTATTGCGGAATAAATCAGATATTTATCATTATTACATTCACTAATTGGAATATTATGAAGCGTATTAGTCTGTTGTTGATTCTTTTGATTTCTATTGGTTCAACAAATCTTTTTGCTCAATTTAGTAAGAAAGTGGTTGGCAACAATAAGTATGTTTCTGTCTTTCACAAGATTGAAAATTACACTAAACTTGTCGTGTCCAATGTAAAAGCGAATGTGATTTATGTCAACGAACCTGACTCAGCTGGGGTTGTCAAGATTTTTGGTGAAGAGAATATTGTTCAGTTAATAGATGTTTCTTGTTTGAAACACACATTGACCATCAAAACAGCCAATATGAAAAGCACTGAACATGGACTATTGATGATTTACGTTTACTCTTCAGATATTCAAACGATTGACCTGACCGGTGGTGTGATTTTTGATACCAACGATCCGATAAAACAAGCCTCAATGAAGTTGGCTATTACTGGCGATGGACAAATAAATATACCACACTTGGAGTGTGAAAAACTCAATGTAAGTTTACTTGGAGGTGGTGATGTGCTTGTTGGTGGAAAAGCTACAGAAGCAAGTTATACCGTAGTGGGTGGTGGCGAAATCAGAGCAGATAGGATGATAATAAAAACGGCTTCTGCAAAGCTGATTGGCAATGGAAATATCGGCTGTTATGTCTCTAAGTTGTTGAAAGTGACCATTACTGGTGTGGGAAACATCTATTATAGAGGCAAACCTGAAGTAAAATCAACAATTATTGGAACCGGAAACGTGCGGGCTTTAGAGTGAAATTCTGGCACAAATAAGTTTCTATTCTAAGGTCAAATGTTCTACCTCTACTTTTTCGCTCAAGAAGATGGACGCGATATCCGAAAATTTATCTACTGATTCGGTGGTGTAGAATTTACTGCTTCCGTTTTTTGTGCATCGTTCATCCATTTCGGGATGTGCTTTGAGATAGTGTTGCAAACTGTTTGCAACATATTCACCCTGTGAAAGGAGGCGCACGCCTGTCGGAATGTATTGTTTGATTTTCTCAATCAGCAGCGGATAGTGCGTACATCCCAAAACTAAAGTGTCAATCATAGGATCTCGATTCAGAATAGAATCGAGATGTTTTTTTACGAAATAGTCTGCTCCTGCTCCATCATATTCTCGGTTTTCGACCAATGGCACCCACATCGGACAAGCCTCGCCCAGAGTCTGAATGTGTGGAAATAGTTTTGTTATCTCGATGTTATATGTTTCTGATTGGATAGTTCCAGTCGTTCCTAAAACACCGATGTGTTTTGTCTGTGTAACTTGGTCGAGAATTTCAACTGTAGGACGAATGATGCCTAATACCCGACGATTAGGGTCAATATTTGGTAAATCCTTTTGTTGGATGTTTCTCAAAGCTTTTGCCGAAGCTGTATTACAAGCAAGAATCACTAAGTGGCATCCTTCTTCGAAAAGCCGATTGACTGCCTGTAGTGTGAACTCATACACCACTTCAAACGAACGGGTGCCGTATGGTGTTCGAGCATTATCTCCGAGATAGATGTAATCGTATTGAGGGAGCATCTTGCGGAAATGTTGCAAAATAGTCAACCCACCGTATCCGGAGTCGAATACGCCAATTGGTCCTGGTTTCGAAGATAATTTTTTGTTCATTTTTGTATCTAAAAAAAGAAGGATGAGACTGTATCGTTTCATCCTTCTTGTTATAAAATCAAAGGAATGCGATTCCTATTTTTTTGCTTTTGGCATGATGGCTTTGGTTGTCGGTTTTGTTGCCGAAGGTGAAGCTGGAGCAACTTTCGGACGAGCAGCTAATTTAGCTTTCACTAAATCCATGACATCTGTACTTTTAGTCGAAGAGATATATAAGGTGTTGTTTTTATCCATAATATAAACGTACCCGTTTTCTTCACCTACTTCTCTGACGGCTTTGACGATAGCTTCCATAACCGTACGTTCCAACTCAGCTTGTTGTTTTTGTACTTCTTCTGTACTGCTTTGACGGAAGTTATTGAATCGTTGTTCCAATTCTTGAAGTTCCTGTGTCCGTCTTCCTTTGATTGCTTCTGTCAATGAGTCTTTCGCAGCTACAAAGTCGGTGTATTTTTTATTCAATTCAGAATACATATTGGCCAACTCACCTTCGTACTGTTTCGAAATACCATCTAATTTTTTCTTTCCATCAATCATTTCAGGCATACCTGCAGCTAATTCTTGGATGCTGACATGACCGAATTTGAGGTCTTGAGCAAAAATTCCTACTGAACAAATCAACAGCAGGGATAACATCATTTTTCTAATCATAAAATTTGAATTATTGAATTATTAATTGTTTTGAGAATGCAAAAATAGACTATTATTTTGAAATACCTAATTTTGAAAGCACATCATTGCTTATATCAATCTTTGGTGAAGCGAAAATGATGTTTGAAGCCGATGCGCGATCTATGACCATCATATAAGCTTTGTCTTCAGAAATGGCTTTCACTGCGTTGTAAATATCTTCTTGGATAGGTTTCATCAAGCCTTCCCGTTTTTTGAACAACTCACCCTCTTGTCCGAAATATTTGCGTTGCAATTCGGCTACTTCTTTTTCTTTTTTTACAATATCTTCTTCGCGTTTAGTTTTCATTTCGTCCGAGAGAAATACCATTTCCGATTGGTATTTTTTGTACATATCTTTGGCAGCTTTCGATTGTGCTTCTACTTCGCTTTGCCATTTGGTTGAGACTTGGTTCAGTTGCTCAGTTGCCATTTCGTAGGCAGGAATATTTTTTAGGATATACTCCATATCGATGAGGGCATATTTTTGGGCAACCCCCGAAAATGTAGCGGCAACAAAGATGACTACTACAATTGCTAATTTTTTCATACCGTAATAATTTAAAAGATTAGTATAACTAAAGATGCATCTAATCAAAGAAATGTTGATTTAAAATTCTTGTCCGATGATAAAGTGGAAATTACTTCCACTATACTGACGGCTTCCAAAAATTTTGTCGAACCCATAAGCCCAGTCAATTCCAAGCATCCCAATCATTGGGAGTAATATACGCACCCCTGTTCCTGCTGAACGTTTGAGTTGGAATGGATTGAAATTGTCAAGATTCGACCAAGCATTTCCAGCCTCCACAAATGCTAATGCAAAAATGGTGGAAGTTGGTTGCAACATCAGTGGGTAACGAAGCTCCATTCCTAATCGAGAATAGGCATATCCTTCTTGTCCGTAAGGTGTTAACGATCCATTGGTATATCCGCGCAAACCGATTGTTTCTGTGGCGTACATTCCACTATATCCACTCATGCCGTCACCACCCATATAGAATGTTTCGAAAGGTGAGCGTTTATTCTTGTTGTAGAATCCTACAAATCCATAATCTGCTCGGGTTGAAATGATTAACTTTTGGTCGTTCGATACTGGTGTGAATGTTCTTGATTTGAATTTCCATTTGTGGTATTCTACCCATTTAAATTTTGACTCGTCCGTGCTCGACATTGCTGCATAGTCTTTTCCATCAAACATCGAGTAAGGTGGTGTCAATTGCACCGAAAGTGAAATGTTTGACCCGCTTCTTGTAAACACAGGATTGTCTGTTGAGTTACGCGATAGAGTTAAGTTTAAACTGATATTATTTGAATTTCCATTGTGAATAATGAAATAATTCCAGTCTTTCAGTTTATACAACTGATAAGAAAACTCTGTAGAGAAAGTAAAATAATCATCAGGCCAAGTGAGTCGTTTGCCAAATCCGATTGACATCCCTAACATTTCGATGTATTTATCTGGATCTAGCGCTACTGCATAATTTGAACTACCGTAACTACTGCCGTAACTACCATAACTGCTGCCGTAACTGCCATAGCTGCTGTATGGATTGTATGCACTACTGATGTCAGTCTGTTTGCTGTAATATGCTGAAACAGAGAAAGAATTCGGTCGTTTGCCGCCAAACCATGGATCCATAAATGACATACTGTAAGATTGATAGTATTTGGCGTTGGTTTGTCCACTGATCGTCAATGTTTGTCCATCTCCCTGAGGAATAATGCCTTTGTATGTGCTTGGGTTAAGTAAGTTTTTGATGGAGAAATTTGTGAATTTCAAACTCAACTTACCAATAATACCTGTTTGTCCCCAACCTGCAGAAAATTCCACTTGATCGTTTGCTTTTGATTCTAATCCATAAAGAATGTCTACCGTTCCATTCTCTGGATTTGGAGTTGGACGAATATCCATATTTTCAGGGTTGAAATGTCCAGTTTGAGCAATTTCACGCGCTGAACGTTGTATGTCTGATTTGCTGAAAAGCTGTCCTGGTTTTGTTCGAAGTTCACGACGAATAACATGTTCATACAATCGATCATTTCCTGTGATTGTCACTTTGTTAATCATGGCTTGGCGACCTTCATAGATTCTCATCTCGAGATCAATAGAGTCGTTTTGAACATTTACTTCGACAGGTTCTATGTTGAAAAACAGATAACCTTTATCCATATACACATTAGCCAAAGCATCTTCATCGCTCTGGGTACGCTCTTCAAGGAGTTTTTGGTTGTATACGTCGCCAGATTTCATACGCAATACCGATGCAAGGTAATCCGATGGATATACAGTATTGCCAATCCATTTGATGTTGCGAATAAAATATTTCTTACCTTCATCAATGCGAATATATACATTTACCGATTTGTCGTTTGCTTTGGCAACACTATCACTTACAATCACCGCATCACGGTATCCGAGTTCGTTGTATTTCTTGATGATCAGTTCTTTATCGGCAATAAAATCGGCAGTGACAAATTTTTTCTGACGGAAAAGGTTAACGAGTCGACCTTTTTCGTTAGTTTTTTTCATGATCCCCTGAATTTTATTGGAAGACAAATCCTTGTTGCCTGTAATGAAAATTCGATTGACCGTTGTCTTTTGTTTGCGATCCACTGCGATTTCTACAATCACATGGTTCTCTTTGCTCAAGTCATCTTTTTGACGAATATCTACATCTACATTGTGGAATCCTTTTTCTTCATAATGTTTTCGAATTGTCTTTTTTGCACGGTCTATGAGATTTGGCGTTATTTGGTTTCCTTTTACTAATCCCAATTTGGCCTCTAAATCTTCTCGGTCAGACTTTTTCATTCCAATAAATACAATGTCTGATATACGCGATCTTTGCTTCAAAACGATTTCGAGCCAAACTTTTTTTCCTTCAGTCTTAGTTGCATTGATTTTTACATCAGAAAAAAGCCCATGTTTCCAAAATCTTTTTACTGCGCTCGTAATTTCGTCACCAGGAACAGACACGATTTGACCAACAGCTAAGCCCGAAAAGCCAATAAGCACATAGTCTTCGTAGTTTTTTACACCAGAAACCGTGATGCCGCCAATCTCATATTTTTTTGGAGAATTCGTGTATTGAATTGTTGGTTTCGTTTGAATGCTATCCGTAGACGCGGTTTTTTCTTGGGCATTACCTATCAAGAAAACAGAAATTAGTGCAATAGTAAAAAAGAGTTTCTTATACATATTTTGTTTTTATACAGCCTTATAGCCCATTTTTATTTGATTTGTTCGCTAATTTTTCCAAATCGACGTTCGCGGGATTGATAGAATAAAATTGATTTAAACAGGCTTTCTTCATTGAAATCAGGCCAATATTCATCAGTGAAATAGAGTTCAGAATAGGCAATTTGCCAAAGCAGAAAATTGCTGATTCTGATTTCCCCTCCTGTGCGAATCATTAAGTCAGGATCAGGTATTTGTTGAGAATTGAGATAATTATCAAATAACTTCTCATCTATATCGTCAATATTCAAACGATGCTCTTGTACTTCCGTCGCAATTCGTTTTGCCGTATTTGCAATCTCCCAGCGTGAAGAGTAACTGAGTGCTAAAACTAAAGTAATACCACTGTTTTTTGATAAGTATTCGATACAATTATCCAATTCCGCTTTTACCGCTGGCGATAAACGATGAATATCGCCAATCGCTTTCATTTGTACATTATTTTGATTCAAATCATCTCTTTCGTGTTGAATGGCATGCACGAGCAACCCCATCAATGCTTGTACTTCATCGTCAGGCCTGTTCCAGTTTTCATTCGAAAATGTATAAAGAGTCAAGTATTTGATACCAATATTTGCAGCCGCTTTCAGTACATTCCGCACACTTTCAACACCGTATTGATGTCCGTAGCTGCGGGGTTTATCTTGTTGCTTCGCCCATCGGCCATTACCATCCATTACAATTGCGATGTGCTCTGGTAATCGCGTGATATCTATTTGATCTTTAATTGGCATGTTCTAATTTTTGTTACACTTGCATGCTGGCTTGATGATGTCAATTGTAATGTAAAACTTCAAGTACGAATACATATCTGTATTTTTCAATGTTGACGTCGTATTTATCGAATAGGGTGAATCTAATGCTACATTTCGCTCTAATCTGTCGCTCAATAATAGATTCATCGAAAGTTCTGTTCCGATGTTTATCCGACGAAATATTTTATACTTTAAGCCTACACCAACAGGAATATTTAATCTGGCCATATTCGAAGGTGAGGTAACTACCGTCGCACCTAATCCTGCGAATATATATGGAGTTAATCTCCTGGTTTCTTTGTATTTAAAACTATCACTATAACTGAAAAAACTATATTCTAAATGGGCATTGACATCAAAAAACGAAGTCGTGAATTTTGTATTTAAATTTCCTGGTAACACATTGCTTGAACTTTTTGTGTCAGAGGAAACATCTGCTTTTAGTAAATCAATTTTCAACGCAGTTCGTAAATTGAAGTTTCGTCTTACACTTATCCCCTTTACAGCTTCAGGCTGTTTGAATAAATCATAATTATTGGCGTCGCCACTATAATACGAATATCCTGCAGTTGGTCCAATTTCGTACATGTATTCTTGTGCCGAAAGGAAGCTAAAATTGAACATTATACATAGAAATAAGCTTATTGTGATTGCTTTTTTTCTCATTTCCTGTTGGTTATTGGGTTTGCATAATAACAAACGTTGAAAATGTATCTTTGTGTATCTGCCACTCAATTTATTGACGAATAAAACCATAACGATTGAATCTGCCCTTCCAAATCTCGTTTAGTGATGTGCCGTCCTTTACTCCACCAAAAATCCAAATAAAATTATTCATATCCACTATTGCCGAGGCATTTGCTCTTGTTACAAAACTTGAAGGAAAAATATTTACCGTGTCTTTTTGCCAGGTAATACCATTGTTTTTTGACGTATATATATCTTTATAGGTATGAGTCTGGTTTTTACCGCAGGCGAACACCATTTTATTGTCGTAGTTGTATGCAATCCCACCTTCTCGTGCGGTGAACCAGTTTCCATTATTTTCGATATTGTAACCACAATGAAATCCAGATTTATCCCAATACATTTGTTGGACAGAGTTGAGCAAATTACCAGCTTTGTCCTTACCTCCGACTATTGTAAGTTTTTCTGTAATTCCGATTGTCTTCAATAGTGATGCAAAACCACTTAGAGGAAAATCCAAAGGTAAAACCGCATCACCATAAGTTGCGAAGGTGATGCCGTCTGTCGAGGCTGCTAAATGATATGAATTATTGTCATTAGTCATAATGGCAATAAGCCGTTTTATTCCATCTTGGTCTGTTAACGTTCCAATAATACCACTAAACCCAGTAGAAGAAGATGCCTTTGACCATACAGCTCCGTCAGCAGAGGTGTATAAATCTTTATCAGAAGTCACAATATAAAGATTGTTGCCAAATGCAGTAACTGTTTCTATCTGAGCTGTCAATGGAAGATTGTGGCTGTTTAGAACCCAGTGTAAGCCATCATTAGTAGATGTTTTGAACAGCAAAATCCCGCTGGATGTTTTTAAGAAATTTAAAAACTCATTTTTGAAAGCCACTGTTTTGTTTGAATCAAAAATAGTGCTATTCCAACCATCAAATGAAAGAGCTCGCGAGTCTAGATAGTTTGGATTTTGTTTGTGGATATTGAGCTGAACCTTATAGCTTTTAGTTGTATTTCCATCTACCGCAGTTACTTCGATTGAAAATGGTTTGGTATAGCTTATGGAATCAGTTGTTTGGTATGTTTTGCTTGTACCGTCTTCTAGTTTAATCATCACCTTAGAAGCCGCAGCAAACGTAATATTGGTAAGCAGATTCAATGGATTCTTTATTTTTGAGTCAAAAGCGATTGAATCAGCATTGTATATTAAATTATTTTGCTGATCGATAGTAAAAAAAACTTTGTCGAGATTTGTAGTTACATTGGTATTTGCAGCCAAGCTAAATGATTTGATTTCAGCATCAGAAGAAAGAGTAGTATCACTATTAACGGTGCTGTCGCTTACACACGATCCTAGTACAAGGACAAGAGAAAGAAACGATAAACGAAGCAGTTTTCTTATTTTCATTTTAAGCTTTGGAATAGTGAATGTTAATTACTTAATTTAAGAGATGCAAAAATAGAAACATTTTTGGGTTACGACCCCAAAAGGCTTCGATAATTATGGAAATTTAGAAATATTAATGTACTCTTTCGGATTAAGGTTGCGAAAAGCTTCGAAATGTGTGGAATTAAATCATTTGAGAAGAAAAATTGAAGGAACTTAATTAAAACAGAAAAGGTTGTCATCACGACAACCTCAACCTTTTTATTAACCTTAAAAATCTAAACCATGAAAAACATATTGCAAAGATAGAGCAAAATATTTTCCCTGCAAATTTTCTGCTGACAAAATG
>Ga0194037_1000651_pt1 | contig 26716 bp, 23 predicted proteins | sample JunL306m_MetaG_FD_148653 | JGI IMG/M metagenome (GOLD analysis project Ga0194037, IMG submission 148653) | Anoxic zone freshwater microbial communities from boreal shield lake in IISD Experimental Lakes Area, Ontario, Canada - Jun2016-L304-6m | ecosystem: Environmental > Aquatic > Freshwater >...
GTGCAACAGGTCCTTCAGGTGCAACAGGTCCTTCAGGTGCAACAGGTCCTTCAGGTGCAACTGGTCCTTCAGGTGCAACTGGTCCTTCAGGTGCTGCTGGAACAAGCGCCTCTGCAACAGAAGGTGGTGGTGGAACGGCTATCGCTAACGGAGATGCCAACACAATCAAGTACTCAATTGTTAATAAAACTAAGGTGATCACAATCAACCTGCCTGATAAGTATGAAGGTCAAATCGCAGACGTAGAAGTCAAGACGTCAGTTCTAGTTAAGGGCAAAAAGGTCTTGAGATATGTAGCTATCAATTCAGTAGTACTTAATAAGACTGCGACGGCTACTTTCAAGACAAAGATTGCAATTAAGGCTGGCAATATAATCCGCGTCAGCATTGGTGGTGTGACGATCAAGTACATAACTGTCAAATAGTCTTTACGGACTGTTTGAACAGCGCTGGCTGTCTCTTCCTGACTTCGGGGGAGGCAGCCTCTGCTTTTGTCTAGACTCTTACAGTTTTGTTGCAAGATTTGTTGAGCAGGATGATTCGCCATAAAGTTGGCGAATCATTGCAGCATCATTGCTGCTCAAAGCGGGCTTCCCATATGGCGGCTGCCATGGATCTTCCAAGACACTTGTAAGCGAAGATGAAGGCGCTAAATCGCCTAGGCCTAGGACATTACCTAGTTCATGTTGTGTTGAATGAATAAATTGGCTCTTATTTGAAAACCACTTTGTTTCTGACGTCTTCAACTTAATTGTTGCGCGATAACGTGATCCATTCTCAACCCATGCGTTCCAAAATCCCATGGCGTTTAATTGAACTTGAGAAGGTTTTAGCGCAACAAAGCCGATAGTTATCTGTGGTGATTCAGAAGCGTCGACTTCACGGAATGAAACTGTATTGAGCGCGTTGTCCCAACTCTTAAAGGCAGTTCGAATCCAGCTGATCTCTTTGTCAGTAAATGGCCGCACGATCTCTTCATCGTAAATAACCGTTGATGTTGCCGACCAGGTAATGCGAAGATCCCCGCTGCTGTTATCCCATTTACTGCCGGTGCTGTAGTCGGCAATGAAGAGCTGCTTAAAATCAAAGGTTTGGCACTTCTCACCAACGGCCATGGCGGGGTTGGAAGTAAAAGGGCTTATGAACAGCGCAAAGGCCGTGAGTGCGATGGAGACAACTTTCAACTTCATGAATCTCTCCAAGGGGTGTGAGGCAGGCAACCGATGTGAGCTAGCAGTCAGGCTGGACGGCACAAGGTTAGAGCATGACTGGTCAATGACCGGACAGGCACCCCACTGACCCAACGTGGGATCAATGGCGCAGTCGCGGATTTGAGCGTGGGTTTTATGCCGAAGGGTGCAAACCCCCGTAAAGTTTCACTTGTGAGCGATCAATTCGAAAAGCTGCTAACTACTTTTCAAAGGCATTTAGAGGTCGAGCGCAATCTTTCAGTTCATACAGTTCGTGCATATATAGGCGATCTCAGTTCGCTGATAGAACACCTAGAAAAACTTGGCCTTTCAAATATCGGCGCACTCGAGCTTTCACATCTTCGTTCCTGGCTTGCTAATCAAGCAGTCAAAGGGGGAGCGCGGACAACGCTTTCAAGGCGCGCAACATCAGTTCGATTGTTTACTAAATGGGCTCTGAAGAATAAATACATTTCAACCGATGTTGGCGCAACTCTTGCAACGCCAAAGGGACATCGCACTTTGCCAGAAGTTCTAGATGTGAACAATGCCAAGTTGGCGATGGATTCCATGGCCACAAGGGCTGCCGAGGAAGAGTCCCCTTTATCTTTGCGCGATGTTGCAATGCTTGAACTTCTATATGCAACTGGTGCTCGAGTTGCCGAGCTATGTGGCTTAGATATCGGCGATATCGATTACAGTCGTAACACGATTCGAGTACTAGGCAAGGGAAATAAAGAGCGAATGATTCCTGTGGGAAAGCCAGCGATAAAAGCTCTGGAGGTTTGGCTCAAGGATGGACGTGAGGCTTTAATAACAAAGCAATCTGGGTCCGCAGTTTTCATAGGCGCACGAGGAAAGAGAATTGATCAACGAACGGTGCGCACGGTTGTATATGAAGCGCTATCTGCAATAGAGGGAATCGAGCGGATGGGTCCGCACGCATTGCGGCACTCAGCTGCGACGCACTTACTTGAAGGCGGAGCAGATTTGCGAACTGTGCAGGAGATTTTGGGCCATGCATCGCTGGCAACTACTCAGATTTATACCCATGTTTCGCCACAACGTCTGCAAAAAGTATTTAAAGCAGCGCACCCTCGAGCATGAATACGTCGATAGTAGTTATTCCAACTTACAACGAGATTGAAAGTATTGGCTCGCTCCTTGATGCACTTAAAAATTTACCCGTGGATGTTTTAGTAATCGATGATGGCTCACCCGATGGCACGGCCGATTTCTGCAGGGCGCAAGGCGTAGAAGTTCACTCTCGCACTGGGAAAATGGGGCTAGGCAGCGCTTATCGAGCGGGTTTTGCTCTGATACTAGCTCGCGATTATTTGAACGTTATTCAAATGGATGCCGACGGCTCACACCGAGTCAGCGATTTAGTAACAATGATGGATTGGATTGGGACTAGCGAACTCTTGATTGGTTCGCGCTGGGTTGCCGATGGAGCGATTGAAAACTGGAGTAAATTTCGTGAATACCTATCTAGAGGAGCCAACGCTTACGCGAACACCTTGCTATCTCTTGGCATTAAAGATGCCACGTCCGGTTTTCGAATCTACGATGCCGCACTGTTAAGGCGGATGGATATTGCAACGATTAAAAGTGAAGGCTATTGCTTTCAAATTGAGATGACCCGTCGGGCGCTCTCTTGCGGGGCAACGGCTGGCGAAATTCCTATAACTTTCGTGGAGCGCACCCATGGCATCAGCAAAATGTCCTTCTCGATCGCCCTTGAGGCCATGCTTCGCATCACTTCATGGGGGCTTTTGCGCTTAATCGGACGGTAATTCCTGCCCCACGACTACCCATATAATTTACCCTGCACCGCAAGTGATTGCGGTGACTTCTCAGCACTGCCTTGGCCTTAAAAACCAGGTGAATCATCTCGGTCCGTTTATTCGGTCGATGACTCTCAGTGCGACGGGCCTAACAAACGTTAAGCCACAACCGAGCTGGTTTTTGCGCATGCGCATTAAACCTATGAAGGAGTAAACCTGCCATGGCAGTTGTAACAATGCGAGAACTTCTCGACAGCGGAGTCCACTTCGGACACCAGACTCGTCGATGGAATCCAAAGATGAAGCGTTTTATTTTCACTGAGCGCAACGGCATCTACATCATCGACATTCAGCAAGTTTCAACTTTTCAAGAGGTAGAGCACGAGCAAGTATCCCTTTTTTCAGAATTACTTCTTCAGGGTCCAAGGTTGAGCTGCCACGCTTAATCTTTGTCGCAACGATAAAAACTCAGATACGACGTTGCGGAAAACCGTACTCTGCGGCATTAACGATACGCCATTCAATTGCGTACCCTTCATCTCCAAGCGTCTTTAACATGATTGCAAAATCACGGCCACGTTGATTAGAAGGAGATTTCAGGAGTCGATCTACATTTTCAAGAAATACAAATTGTGGTTTACGAAGTTGAACAAGCCGCAGAATTTCCCACCAAAGCACACCCTTTTTACCTTTAAGCCCTTTTGAAGAGTTTAAAGTTTTTGCTACCGAGTAATCTTGGCAAGGGAACCCTCCTACGAGTAGATCAACTTTCGTGGGTAAATTTTCAACTTTTGAGATGTCTTCATTGCTATGCCCTTGCTCTCCAAAGCGCGAAGAGTAAACATCAGAGGCGTGTTGGGCTTTTGTAGATGGTTCCCATTGATTTGAAAAAACGGTTTTCCATCCAGCACGGGCGAGACCAATGCGGAATCCACCAACACCGGCAAATAACTCAGCCACTGTGCCGACAGGACTCATTGGCTCTTTATAGCCCTTGGACTTATATTTCAATTTTTACCTCCAGCCATAAGCATAGAAAGAACCACTGACAAAAGGTGGGATCGACTCGACTTCATTCGAGGTCACTTTGTTTACAAATAACTGCACATGTCCGGTATTAAGATAGTTTGGCATGGTATTTATGCCTCCTTTAGCATCTCAGTAATCATGGAGGCAGCTGCACGCAGTTGGCGTGCCGAGTGGTGGACATAAGTTTTTGAAGTCAGTAATACTGATGAGTGACCCATAAATCGGCGGATTACTTCAATATCTAGACCTTGATCAAATAAGAGTGTTGCCGCAGTATGACGCGCATCGTGAAGACGTTTAATTGGTAGACCAACATTTGCGAGCGCTCGATGCCATTGACGATAGTCTGTTTTGCAATCAATTGGTTTCCCATTTACAGCCGTGAAGACCAAATCATGGTCTTCCCATTTTTCACCCATAGCCAAGCGATCTATATTTTGCTGAATCTTGTGCGCCTTCAGCGCAGCCAAAGTTTCATCATCGATTTCTAAGGTCCGGGTGGAATCCTCACTCTTAAGCTTTACAAATTGATAAGTACCTTCGATTTTCTGAATCTGCTGCCAGATAAACACGGTCTTCTTAGTGAAGTCGACATCTTTCCACTGCAAACCAAGTGCCTCTCCTTGTCGCAGTGCGTAGAGAACCGCCATGCGTACCCGGGCCTGCATCTGCACCCTATTTGTTTGAGTAAGAAGTTTTTGAACTTCTGCAAGCGAGAGCGGATGAATCTGTGCGGTGTCTAAAGTGATTGTTCGAGACTTAACCACCGGATTAGAAGCCACCAAATCATCTTCCATAGCAGATTCAAATGCAGCCGAAAGTACTGCGCGTGCTTGCTGTTGTGAGCGAGCGCTTTGTCCCTTTTCTCGCATCTGAAGCATGAGAGCATTCACATGGTTCTTGGTAACAGCTTGTAACTTAATTGATCCAAGCGCAGGAATGATGTGCACATTGATAAGCGATGTATACCGGCGGTAAGTAGTAGCTGCAATCGAAGTCTTATGCTTCTTGGCGATCCAATTCGTTAAAAAGTCACCAGTCGTGAGTTTTGAAGCCTCAGGGACTAGAGAGCCATCGTAAATCGGGAGGTTTTTAATCTTTTCTTTAGCTAGTCGGCGCGACTCCTGCTCGGAACGACCCATCGCAGTGACCGTATGTCCTTTGTGAGAAATAACGGTCCGCCATCCATTCTTATGGCGATATGTATTTCCATCTCCATTACGTCGGCGTGACTTCTTACGATTAGTTTGTGTTGGTTCTGACATGCTGTTATCCATTTCGTTTAGTTACGCACTGATTTAGTGCGTATTACGAAAGGGTCTCAACAATCACAAAAAACGCCGGGGGACTGTCGAAAACCGACGGACCACCGAGGTTTGTTTTACAACTCATACACTTTCCATACACCGGACTGAGCGAGCAATCTTTAGGATTACCCAAAGCACCATTACTGAGGTACTTTTGCGCTCATTCTGATGGCTAGATCAACCAGGCGGGTTGCCCGAGCGGCCAATGGGAGGGGACTGTAAATCCCCCGGCTCTGCCTTCGAAGGTTCAAATCCTTCACCCGCCACCAAAGATTTAAATAAATTTCTACTCCAGCCGACTTAAATCCTATAGGATTAAAAGGACTAGGCATCGTGATGGAGATAATGTGACCGAGAATTTAGTTCATCCATTTAGTATCGGGGACCGCACCCAATCTGATTTGCTGGGCGGCAAAGGCGCAAACCTTGCCGAGATGGTACGTATTGGGCTTCCCGTACCTCCAGGTTTCACCATCACCACTCAGGCATGTAGAGAGTTTTTAAAATCTGGTTCTATGCCAGGCGGACTACAACTGGAGATCGACTCAGCACTGAAGACTCTGGAATCTTCCGTAGGAAAGCAATTCGGAAACCCTGAAAATCCACTTTTGGTATCTGTGCGATCAGGAGCAAAATTTTCGATGCCCGGCATGATGGAAACTGTGTTGAACGTTGGCATGACACCCCTTGTTGCAGAGAGCATGGCCGCAGAAACGGGAAACCCACGCTTTGCTTGGGACTCTTACAGGCGCTTTATAGATATGTATGGGCGCATCGTGTGCGATGTTCCAGCGGAAGAATTTCACAAGATTGAAGCGCGGGTACTGGCTACATACTCAGTCTCGGGCATTCCCGAGTTAGAAGTTGCTGGATTGCAGGCACTGGCTGATGGGTATATCAAAGCCTGTGAAGCAGTAACAGGTGAAGTATTTCCTACTGATCCGCACGAACATTTATCGCAATCTATTGAAGCTGTTTTTAGATCGTGGAATTCAGAGCGCGCGCAGTTGTATCGTCGTCGCGAACGCATTCCATCCGATCTAGGAACGGCTGTAAATATTCAATCGATGGTCTTTGGAAATCTCACCGATGACTCTGGAACAGGAGTTGCATTTACTAGGGATCCTGCCACTGGAGCGCGCGGAAGTTATGGTGACTATCTGGAGCGCGCGCAAGGGGAAGATGTTGTGGCGGGTATTCGCAACACAATGTCTTTGGTTGAATTCGGAGAGATATCTCCCGTGGTGCATGCAGAGCTAGAACGCGTTATGACGCTTCTGGAAGATCATTACAGAGACTTATGTGATATCGAATTTACTGTTGAAAAAGGCAAACTTTGGATTCTGCAGACCCGCGTAGGAAAGCGAACGGCAGAAGCCGCATTTAGAATTGCTACGCAACTGGTGGATGAGGGCAAGATCGATATGAACGAAGCGCTAGCCCGCACCACGGGAGATCAGTTGGCGCAGTTGATGTTTCCACAATTTGATTTATCTGGTTCAATCAAACCGATTGCCACTGGCATCCCTGCCTCACCTGGGGCAGCAGTTGGTGAAGTCGTCTTTGATTCCAGACGCGCATTTGATCTGGCTCGGTCTGGTAAGAAAGTCATTTTAGTTCGGCGCGAAACCAGCCCGGATGATCTGGTGGGAATGGTTGCCTCGGAAGGAATCTTGACTAGCCGTGGTGGAAAGACCTCGCACGCAGCTGTTGTTGCCCGCGGAATGGGAAAGACGGCAGTCTGCGGTACTGAAGCGATAGCCGTTGACGAGCGCGCAAATCTCTTCACCTGCGGGAGTTTGACGGTTTACGAAGGAGAAGTCATCTCTATTGATGGATCTACCGGAAATGTATATTTGGGATCCATCCCAGTGATTGCATCACCGGTTACCTCTTACTTGGAGGGACGACTTGCGGCATCGAGTGATGAGGCATCAGCAGTCGTAAAGGCGGTCGACCGCATTCTTTGTTATGCAGATGAGATCCGGACTCTTAAAGTTCACGCAAACGCTGATACCCCAGAGGATGCGATTCGAGCACGGATCTTGGGCGCCGAAGGAGTGGGGCTCTGTCGCACCGAACATATGTTCTTAGGCCCGCGCCGCGCGTATGTAGAACGACTTGTATTGGCGGAGAACGAAGATGTGCAACGCGGCGTTATTTCCGAGATGGAACCACTGCAGCGTGCTGACTTTGTTGGAATCATGATGGCGATGTCCGGGTTACCCGTGACAATTCGGCTTCTCGATCCACCGCTCCATGAATTCTTGCCTCCGCTGGCCGATCTCAGTGCAAGCATGGCTCGAGCCGAAGCGCTCGGAGAAGAAATTTCCATGCGAGAACAAGCAATATTTACCGCTGTAAAGCGGTTGCACGAAGCTAACCCGATGCTCGGACTGCGCGGGGTACGCCTGGGAATTCTGATTCCTGAGCTTTATAAGATGCAAGTGCGCGCCCTGGTGCATGCCTATCTGGAAGTTAAGAAATTGGGACATGACCCGAAGCCCGAGGTCATGATTCCTCTCGTTGCAACGCAACGCGAACTACTCTATTTGCGTGAATCTCTAGAAGCCGAAATAGCTAAGACCTTTGCCGGCTCTGGTCATAAATTGAACTTTCCGATTGGCACCATGATTGAGACTCCACGTGCAGCGCTTACTGCCAGCAGGCTGGGGCATTATGCAGACTTCTTCTCCTTCGGAACTAACGATCTCACCCAATTAACTTGGGCGTTTAGTCGTGACGATGTGGAATCCACATTCCTCCCGCGCTATTTAGATCTTGAACTATTGCCTTTCAACCCCTTTGAATCATTAGATCAAGCGGGAGTCGGAATTCTGCTGCATACCGCAGTTGAACAGGCTCGCGCTCTACGTTCAGATTTTAAGTTAGGTGTATGTGGTGAGCACGGCGGAGATCCTCGCAGTATTCACTTCTTCCATGAATTAGGCCTCGATTACGTTTCCTGCTCACCATTTAGAGTGCCCGTAGCACGATTGGAGTCGGGGCGTGCGCTGGTCTTGAATAATTCGGCATCGACTTCAAGCGCCTGAGGGATCGCAGTAAGTACTCATATTGGTCGGTCAGCGGTTCTAAGCGCAGACCAGTAGAATTCAGGTCTAGATACTCACAATTTCTCATAAATAATTAAGGGACCCATGAAGGCACTTGGCCGCTTCGCATTCCGTAAAAAATATTATGTCATCGGTTTTTGGTTGATCGCACTCTTCGGGATCACCGCCATCGCCCAATCGGTGGGCTCCAACTTCAGCGACTCTTTCTCGCTGCCTGGTACGGACTCTATGAAGGCGCTCTCCTTACTGGGTAAAGCATTTCCAGGAAAGGCCGGCGATACCGAGACCATCGTCTTTCACGTTAAGACTGGAACCGTCAACGATCCTTCAGTGAAGAGCGCGATGCAGGGCGTATTTGCCAAGGTCTCTGGAATATCTTCGGTGGGGGCTGTTAATTCGCCTTATGAACCAATGAATGCTCGGCAGATCAGCCAGGATCAAACGACAGCCTATGCACCCGTGAACTTCTCGGTTAATGCTCGTCTTTTGAAGAGCAAGGATGTGCAAGCGCTCGTTGACGCAGGTAAAGCCGCGACAACTTCAAATCTTGAAATTGAATTTGGTGGTCAAGCGGTTGGTCAGCTCAATGCTCCCAAGGGAAGCCCAGGCGAGATCATTGGAATCTTCGCTGCCGGTGTAATTCTCTTTATCTCCTTTGGATCTCTCTTTGCCATGCTGCTTCCGCTGGGTGTTGCCTTGCTAGCCCTGGGAACCGCCACTGGAATCGTCACTCTTCTTACTCATGTAATTGGTATTGCCAGCTTTGCGCCAATCCTAGGTTCCTTAATCGGCCTTGGTGTCGGCGTTGATTACGCACTCTTCATCGTCTCGCGCTATCGCAGAGAAATCTCTAACGGAGTTGAACCCGAAGAAGCTGCTGCCAAGTCGATTGATACCTCTGGTCGCGCAGTTCTCTTTGCCGGTGCAACAGTTTGTATCGCACTTTTGGGATTGTTTGTGCTTCGCCTCTCATTCCTTAATGGAGTAGCAGTTGCTGCCTCAACAACTGTTTTAGTGACCATGGCGGCCTCTCTTACTTTGCTCCCTGCGCTCTTTGGCGTAATGAAGCGTCGCGTTCACTCTCGTCGCTCTCGCAAGAGCATTGATTCGGGTACCGTTAAAGATCACGAACAGAGCTCTTGGGCTAAATGGTCACGGTTCGTCGCAAAGGCTCCACGTTCATTAGCACTGGGCGCTATTGCAATTATCGTGGTTATGTCGATTCCATATCTCTCTTTGCACCTGGGTTCTTCAGATCAAGGCAACAATCCAAAGGGAACTACGACTCGATCTGCATATGACTTGCTGGCTAAGGGTTTTGGACCAGGAACTAATGGTCCGCTGCAGGTAATTGCAGAAATCAAGACGCCAGCAGATAAAGCTGCGCTGCAAACTGTTGCGGCCGCACTATCAACGACTCCAGGAATCGTTCTAGTAAGTCCTGTCATTTCTTCACCTGACGGAACTGTTGGGCTGCTTCAAGTTATTCCGACGACTGGGCCGCAGGATATTAAGACAAGTGATCTCATTAAATTGTTACGTTCTACGGTGATTCCAAAGGCACTTGCCGGTAGCGCAACCCCAATTTATGTAGGTGGAACGACCGCTATCTTTGATGACTTTGCGACTGTCATTAGTGGAAAGTTGCCACTCTTTATCGGCGTGATCATTCTTCTTGGCTGCTTGCTCTTACTATTAGCATTCCGCAGCTTCGCAATTCCGTTGACTGCTGGAGTCATGAATCTTCTGGCTGCAGGTGCCTCCTTTGGTGTTGTTGTGGCAGTATTCCAGTGGGGCTGGGGGGCGAAATTACTCAACATCGGTTCTGGGCCGATCGAAGCTTTCTTGCCCGTCATTATGTTGGCAATTCTCTTTGGACTATCAATGGATTACCAGGTCTTCTTGGTCAGTCGCATGCACGAGGAATGGCTACATACAAAAGAAAATGGCAAGGCAGTTATTGTCGGTCAGACCGAGACCGGTCGAATCATTACCTCCGCAGCGCTCATCATGATTACCGTCTTCTCTTCATTTGTATTTGGTGGCGAGAAGGTCATCAAAGAGTTTGGTATTGGATTAGCCTCCGCGGTCTTTATTGATGCATTCGTGTTGCGCACAATTATGGTGCCGGCCCTGATGCATCTCTTTGGTTCGGCTAACTGGTGGATTCCGGCTTGGCTAGAAAAGCGCCTACCGCGCCTCTCGGTGGAGCCAGCAGAACTCGAAGAGGTTCAGTAGATCTCTCTGCGGTGTCCGATATCCACCACAAGAATCATTAGTTTGGTTGCATTAAAGGAATAAATAATTCGATAGTTGCCTACTCCAATTCGGTAACCCTCTCGACCCTTGAGCTTTATAGCCTTAGGAGGAATAAGGTTATCTCTCAATAGTTCGATGGCGCCAATTATTCTTAGACGCTCTTTACTTGGAATAGCGAGCAGGTGCTTTAGAGCTTGGGGTCGGATTTCAACCGAGTAGCGGCTCAAAGCAAACCGAGATCCTTCTTTACCCGCTCCCATGGGATCGAGGGTGAAGTGTCAGCCATGCTTTGATCAAATGCTTCGATATCTCCCAACTCCTCTACCGACTCGAGCATCGCCTGGTAAAGCGAAGGATTAATGAGTATGGCGATGGGTTTTCCATGCTTGGAGATTGTTATTGGCTTCTTCTGGGCGCGAGAGATCACATCAGCCAGATCGGCGCGAGCCTGCGATATTGATAAGGAGGTCATTTCTAAATTGTACTAAATAATTCTATTTTGGTACAAAACAAAATGAACCATTATCTTGGAATATCTATCTAGATATTGGGCTACCACTGCGGAATAGTTCACGCTTTATTATTGGTTGCCACGGCAGCCGGCACCGAAGCGGCCTTTAGCGAAATAATCTAGGGATAGGTGGGCTAATTCATGGAGCAGAAACTTAAGGTAATTGGCGCATCGTGGTGTCCCGATTGCAAACGCGCTAAAACATTTCTCGGTCAACACCGTATTGAGTTTGATTGGGTTGATATGGAATCTGATCCAACAGCGCAAGCCGAAGTCGAACGCATCAATGGTGGCAAGCGCATTATTCCGACGATTATCTTCCCAGATGGTTCGATTTTGACAGAGCCATCTAATGATGAGCTCGCCGAAAAACTAGGCATAGTTCGTGAAGCGATGATGGGTTCCTACGACCTGGTTATTGCCGGAGGTGGACCAACCGCTCTCACCACAGCAATTTATGCTGCGCGCGAGAATTTGAAAGTTCTCATTATCGAAAAGTCTTCTGTTGGCGGTCAGGCCGGCGTCACCGAACGCTTTGATAATTATCCCGGCTTCCCAGATGGAATTGGGGGAGCGGAACTTGCGGGGCGCTTTGAACAACAAGCAAAGAAATACGGCGTAGAAATTCTGCAAGCGGTCGGTGTTGACTCCTTTAAAGAGATCGATAACTCTGGAGGTTATGCGGGGTTAGATATTGCACTTTCAACGGGTGCGGTCGTTCAAGCGCGTGTGCTGCTGGTGGCAACGGGATCGACTTATCGCAGAACTGGTGCCGATGGTGAAGATGATTTGATTGGTGCTGGTATTCACTTCTGCGCTACCTGCGATGGACCTTTTTACAAAGGTGTTGATGAAGTTGTTGTACTCGGGGGAGGCAACTCTGGCTTAGAGGAGGGACTCTTCCTTACTCAATTTGCTAACCATGTGACCGTGATTGAGCGCGGCTTGGAACTGCGTGGTTCGAAGTTGCTGCAGGAGAAGGTCTATAACCACCCCAAAATGTCGGTCAAACTCAATGAGGCGGTACAGTCATTTAGCGCCAATGAAAAGGGGCAATTGCAGGCGGTAGAACTGGAAAATCTGATCACATCGGTGCGATCTACGCACGCTGCCAAGGGCGCATTTATTTTTATTGGCCTTGACCCAAATACCGAGTGGTTAAATGGATCGGTCGCGCTGGATGAGCGCAAATTCGTCGCCACCGATCAGATGTTTAATACATCTGCACCCGGGGTATTCGCAGCAGGAGATGTGCGTGGTGGATCTACCAAGCAACTTGCATCAGCAGTAGGCGAAGGTGCGGCAGCCGCGATTCAAATCCGTTATTTCTTGGATAAGTTAGAGAAGTAAAGGTTAGAGAGCAGATGCAATTGCGCGGGTGTGCGCTGGGGTTGAACCGCAGCACGATCCGATGATGTTCACTCCAAGTTCCAGCATCTGACGCGCATAGTCGGCCATATCTTCGGGGGAACCATCGTAGATAAATACATCACCTTGAAGTTTTGGCAAACCGGCATTGGATTGCGTAATGATGAAAACACCTTCGGGCCGGGCGCCTACCAACTCTTTGGCGATGAGGAGCATCTCATCAACTCCACGTCCGCAGTTGGCGCCAATGATTCGAACTCCCATTGCGGCCAACGCAGTTACGGCAGCGGCGGGCTTTACACCCATCATGGTGCGCAAGTTAGTATCAAAACTCAAAGTCACGATCACTGGTAACTCTGGAGCAATTTCGTGGGCAGCATTGACAGCAGCTTCTACTTCACCTAAATCCGACATAGTTTCAATAAGAATTGCGTCGACTCCACCAGCGACAAGTCCACGAATTTGCTCCGCAAATAACTCCTTGCCACTTTCTAAAGTCAAAGTACCCATCGGCTCCATCAGATCACCCGAAGGTCCGATATCTCCCATGACAAAAACTCCGGGGTGGCGGTTGGCAACCTGGCGGGCAATTTCAGCACCGGCCTTATTTAGTTCTTCGACCCGACTTTCTAGTCCATGCATGGCTAAGCGACCACGAGTACCACCAAAGGTATTTGTTGTCAGGAAGGATGCACCTGCACTGGCATACGCTTCTAGTATTTTCTCAATCTCTTCTGGCCGATCGACATTCCATAATTCGGGAGAGCCACCATCGGTCAGCCCCGCCTCCTGCAACATCGTTCCCATTGCTCCATCTGAAGCGAGCGCTGATTTCTCTAACAACTCATAAATCGATGACATTAATCTTCCGCCTTCTGCAGGGAGTCAAGGAATGAGGCAATCTTTGCCTCGCTAAATTCAACTTCTAACTCCGCTGTGATTCGGGCAGCGAGCTGGTCTGGCCCTCCAGTGGATTCAATCCATGGGTCACGCACCCACCCAGCGATGTAGTCATCGGCGCCGGTAGCGCCCAGGCGCATGGCTGCCTCGTCGATCGCCTCTTGGAATCTGGCTGGGAGCGCGACTTTGATCTGGGTCTGCCCGCTGCGGGCGATGACCATCGAAGGAAGTTCACGCCAGCGCATTACTTGGTACTCGCTCATTTCGGAAGTCTATTGGCTCAAAAGCAGCCTATCTTGGCGAAAATTTGTGTATCTATTCGACAGAGACTGATATATCATCCCATTGTGAGCCAGCCGATTCATATCTTCTCCCGCGAGAGTTCATCGCTATCGGAAGAGGCCTATGTCGCCATTCGCTCCATGATCATCCGGCTGGAGTTAAAACCCGGCTCTTTGATCAGTGAGAGTGAATTGATGACCAAACTGAGTTTCGGGCGAACTCCGATTCGGGAAGCGCTGCGCGCCTTAGCTAATGAACGGTTGGTTGAGGTGTATCCCCGTCGCGGGATGTTCGTGTCTAGCGTAGACGTTAAAGATTTAGCGGCGATCTCCGAGGTGAGAGCAGTTCTGGAAATCAAGGCGGCTGAACTAGCTGCACTGCGTTCCACTGCAGCAGATCACGCAATAACTCTGGAATTGATCAATGAGATCAAGGCAATTAAAGGTCTGCCAGATATGGCCAAATTAATTGGCTTAGATCAGCGGATTCACCACCATATTTATCAATGTACTCATAACGAATTTTTGGCTTCCTCATTGGACAACTATTACGGCCATGCACTTCGGATCTGGTTCTTAGCGCTAGATCAGGTGGCTGGGTTGGCAGATGCAGTCATCGAACACCGCACCCTCCTTGAAGCAATATCTCGCAATGATCCGATCGCCGCCGCTAAGGCGATGAAAGAACATATCGAGGGATTTGAAACAAGCATTCGCAAGAGTCTCTAAGCCACTAGCCAAAGAAAGTAAGGAAGATTATGAGCACAGTTCCAGCAAAGGCAAAGGCCGTAATTATCGGCGCGGGTATTGTCGGCAATAGTGTTGCTTACCATTTAGCGCGCTTGGGTTGGCGCGATCTAGTGCAGATCGATAAGGGTCCACTTCCAAACCCTGGCGGTTCTACCGGCCACGCATCAAACTTCATCTTTCCTACCGATCATTCCAAAGAGATGACTGCGATTACCACCGATTCGATGCGTCAATACAAAGAGCGTGGAACATTTACCGAGTGTGGTGGAATTGAAGTTGCTCGCACGCCAGAGCGGATGCAGGAGCTTGAGCGTCGGATGTCTTCATCACATTCGTGGGGAATCGCAGATACCGCGATCCTTACCCCCGCCGAAATAAAGAAATTGGTTCCCTATATCGACGAGACTATGATCTTGGGTGGCTTTTATACCCCATCAGTTGGTGTTGTGGATTCATTGCGTTGTGGAACTCTTATGCGTGAAGAAGCCGTCGCCATGGGTGCGCTACAAACTTTTGCAAATATTGAAGTTCTAGGGATGGATGTCGAAAACGGCCGTATCACCCGAGTTCGTACCGACCATGGAGATATTGAAGCCGAATATGTCGTTATTGCGACTGGTTGCTGGAGTCCAAAACTCGCAGCGATGGCTGGCGCCTATATTCCTCTAACTCCTGCAGTGCATCAGATGAAAGATATTGGCCCGGTCCCATTCTTTAAGGATACAAAGGGCGATATCGAATGGCCGATTATTCGCGACATGGATACAAATATGTATGAACGGCAGCATGGAACCGGGTTGGAAGTTGGTTCGTATGCGCACCGTCCAATTTTGTATACCCCGCAAGATATTCCTTCAAATGCTACCGCTGCTCTCTCACCAACGGAATTTCCGTTTACACAGGAAGATTTCGATATTCAAGATGAGCACTCTTTAGAGCTGATGCCTTCGATCATCGGTGATGAAAATGTTCGCGAAAAATATGCGATTAATGGCATTCTCTCGCTCACCCCGGATGGCAATCCGATTGTTGGAGAGACCCCTGAAGTTAAGGGACTTTGGACCGCATCAGCGATCTGGGTTAAAGAGGGTCCAGGATTTGGTAAGTCAATCGCCGAATGGATGGTTCTCGGAGAATCAGAGATCGATCTGCACTCATCAGATGTCGCTCGCTTCCACGAACATCAGAAGATGACCTATCACATCAAGGCGCGCTGCGATGAAGGATTCAACAAGATGTACGGAATTGTGCATCCCAATGAGCAGTGGTCCAGCAATCGCAAGGTGCGACTCTCTCCTTTCTATGCGCAGGAGAAAGAGCTCGGCGCTGTTTTCTACGAGACCGTTGGTTGGGAACGCCCATTCTGGTATGAATCCAATAAGCATCTAGTGGAAAAGTTCGGCGACAAGGTAATGCCACGTACAGCGGAGTGGGAATCTCGCTGGTGGTCACCCATCATTAATGCCGAGCATCTACAGATGCGTGAGACCGCTGCCGTTGTCGATCTCAGCGCTTTCACTATCTTTGATGTCACCGGGCCAGGTGCGCTCGCTGTCGTGCAGAAGGTAGCCCTGCGTCAGATGGATGTTGCCGTTGGTCGTGTTGTTTACACTCCAGTTCTAGGAATCCATGGCGGCTTCAAGTCAGACTTAACCATTATGCGTTTAGGCGCAGACCATTTCCGCGTCGTGACTGGTGGCGCACATGGCATGGCAGATAAGAAGTGGTTTAAGGATCAGTTACCGGCAGATGGTTCGGCGCAGATTTTCGATCTGACCTCCAACTACACAACCATTGGAATTTGGGGTCCAAAGGCCCGCGAGATTCTCGCAGCCATAACTTCACATGATGTATCGAAAGATGCATTTAAATTCAGCACCTGTAAGGTGATTGAGGTTGGACCGCTGAGCGTTCTGGCATCCAGGATTTCCTACGTTGGAGATCTAGGTTGGGAGCTTTACATTCCTATGGATCAAGGAGCCAAGCTCTGGGAGATGATTTGGGAAGCCGGGAAGAACCACGGACTTATTCCAGCTGGAATCGGCCTTTATGGCACAACTGGTCGCTTGGAAAAGAGCTATCGCGCTTATGGTGCTGAACTCGAAACTGAGTACAACGTTGTTGAAGCAGGGATGCAAAGTCCAAAGTTGAAGGAGCAAGACTTTATTGGTCGTGCGGCGCATGAAAAACATCGCAGCGCTGCACCACTGACAACCTTGGTCTCGCTCTTTGTCGATGATCACACCTCATCAACTGGGGAGAAGCGCTATATGTTGGGCAAGGAACCAATCTTGATGCCAGATAAGAGTCCAATAATCGACTCACATGGACGCCGCTCTTATGTAACAAGCGCTGGTTCTGCACCTTCGCTTGGAAAACATATCCTGATGACCTATCTACCAACCGAACTCGCCGTTATAGGCAATAAGTTTCTGGTCGAATACCTAGGTGAGTTCTATCCCGTCAGCGTGGCCGGCGTGGGCGCAACACCATTATTTGATCCAACGAACGAGAGGATTTTGGCGTAATGGATGTACTTGTTTGCTTAAAACGAGTTCCCATAGCGGGCGGCACCTTTCTATTAACGCCTGATAACCGCGATGTCGAGACTAAGCATCTGGGCTTTGGCATAAGTCCTCATGAGGAGAACGCGGTAGAGGCTGGTGTTCAACTTGTGGAACAGATGGGTGGATCGCTCACCTTGCTGACACTTGGACCAACTGATGCCGAAGAACAACTGCGCTCTCAACTCGCGATCGGCGCTTCGCGGGCAATCCTGCTCGAAACCGATGGCCAAGACTGGGATCCACAGGCGACAGCGGCGGCCCTCGTTGATGCGATTAACGCAGAAGAGACTAAATTCGATCTCATACTCTTTGGTGCTGAATCCGCCGATAGCGCCGGTTATCAGATCCATATTCGAGTGGCTCATGCACTGGCTCGACCTATCATCACAAATGTAAAAGCGATGACTCTCTCTGGCGGAACGGTCAAGGGCGAACGTGTTGTCGGCAGCGAACGTGAATTGTACGAAGCTCCACTTCCAGCGATCGTCACGGTTAGAGATGGTCTAAATATTCCACGCTATCCATCGGTTCCGGGGCGCATCCAATCCCGTAAGAAGCCAGTAGATATCAAGAAGGCAGAACCTCGTGTTCCAAAGTTGGAGAAGTTGCATCTGACGCTGGCACCATCTAAGGCAAAGAGTGCAGAAATCTTGGGTCAAGGTGAAGCGGCAGTACCTGCGCTGATCGAAGTATTGAAAAAGATTGGAGTTCTCGCATGATCCTCGTACTCGTTGACCACGATCGTGGTGTGATTGATCCACTTTCGCTGCGTGCGCTTACCGCGGCTCGAAAGCTAGATGGCGACATGCAAGCGGTAGTAATTGGAAAAGATGGAGCAAGCGTTGCGGCAGAAGTTGGTGAATATGGAGCAAAGATTCTCCATGTTGCCGCTAATCCGGAGCTGACAGATTATGCCCCCATGGCCAGCGGACGCGCGCTCTTTGAGTTAGTAAAAGAGATTAAGCCAGCAGCGGTTCTTGCTGCTGGAAGTCCACGAGGCAATGAACAATTGGCACACCTTGCCGCTTTCATGGATCTGCCTATGGCAGCAGAGTGCAGTTCCATCAAACTTGGAAATCCACATGAGGTAACACGTGCGCGTTGGGCTGCCAACATCTTTGAAGATGCCCTTGTGCATGCCGATCTTCTTATTGCCAGCGTGATAGCTTTTTCAGTAGAACCAGAAGCAGTCGGAGGTTCTGCCGAAGTGAAGGAGTTCGACGCTAAGTTAGAACCCGCAGATACTCTGGTGAAAGTTATTGGACGGGCGAGCGAGAACAAAGGCGGCGGTGTGTCACTTACCGATGCCAAAGTCATCGTTTCTGGCGGACGCGGCGTAGGTGGACCAGAAGGTTTCGGAATCCTAGAAGAGCTCGCCGGGCTTCTTGAAGGAACCGTTGGCTGTTCCCGTGTTGTGACAAGTTCTGGTTGGCGCCCACATGCAGAGCAAGTGGGTCAGACTGGCACCAAGGTAGCTCCCGATCTTTATCTCGCTTGTGGAATCAGTGGAGCGATGCAACACATAGCAGGATGTAAAAATAGCAAAACAATCGTGGTAATTAATACCGATCCAGAAGCTCCAATTCTGGCCTATGCAGATTACGCAATTATTGGAGATTTACACAAAGTCATTCCGGCTTTGACCGCAGCAGTAAAAGCAGCAAGGGGTTAATCGTGTCCGATATCGAAATTGCACAAGGCGCAGTTATGCAACCAATCGTTGAGATTGGAAAGACCTTAGGTATTTCAGATGAGCACCTGGACAACTACGGGCGTTATAAGGCGAAGGTTTCGCTAGCCTATTTGGATTCTCTCCCGAAGCGCGAGAACAGCAAACTGATTCTGGTAACTGCTATCAGTCCCACTCCGGCAGGCGAAGGCAAGACGACAACCACCGTCGGACTTGGGGACGCGCTACGCCATATTGGCAAGAACGCGATGATCGCCTTGCGTGAGCCTTCACTCGGCCCGGTCTTTGGAATGAAGGGCGGCGCCGCTGGAGGTGGCCATGCCCAAGTCGTTCCCATGGAAGATATCAACCTTCACTTCACAGGGGACTTCAACGCTATTGCGCTTGCCAACAATCTGCTGGCAGCTCTGGTTGATAACCACATCCACCATGGCAATATTTTGGATATTGATGTACGCAGGATTACTTGGAAGCGCGTTGTTGACATGAATGATCGTGCACTTCGCGAGATTGTCGTGTCACTCGGCGGAGTAGGCAACGGTTATCCGCGTAGCGATGGTTTTGACATTGTGGTCGCCTCAGAAATTATGGCTATCTTCTGTTTAGCGACATCGATCGAAGATCTCAAGGAGCGCATCAGCAACATTGTCGTTGGCTACACCAAGGATAAGAAACCGGTCTGTGCGCGGGACGTTAACGCACAAGGTGCCATGACAGTTATCTTGAAGGATGCATTCAAACCTAATTTGGTGCAGACCCTAGAGAACACCCCAGCCTTTATCCATGGCGGACCATTCGCCAATATTGCGCATGGTTGCAACTCCGTTATCGCCACTACATCAGCTATGAAATTGGCGGACTACGTGGTTACCGAGGCTGGATTCGGAGCAGATCTTGGTGCTGAGAAATTTATTGACATCAAATGTCGCAAATCTGGGCTACGCCCATCTGCCTGTGTTTTGGTCGCCACCATTAGAGCCATCAAATACCACGGAGGGGCTGATCTTAAGACAATCACCGAAGAGAACCTCTCTGCCCTCGAAGCAGGTATGGTGAACGTCGAAAGACATATCAAGAACATTCGCGATGTATATAACTTGCCGCTTGTGGTTGGTATCAATCACTTCACCACTGATACCGATGCCGAAGTTGCTCTGCTTCGCCAGAAGGTTGAAGCTCTCGGAGTTAAGGTTGTACTGGCTACCCACTGGGCCGATGGTGGCGCAGGAGCAACAGACTTGGCTCGTGAAGTCGTCGAACTCTGCGAAGATCCTAAACAGATGACCTTTGTTTACGAAGATGACGCGACTTTATGGGAGAAGATAAATTCTGTAGCAACCAAGATTTACGGTGCCAGCGAAGTAAGCGCCGACGCTAAGGTCCGCAATAAGTTGAAGGAGTTGCAAGAGTCTGGATACGGCAAGTTTCCTATCTGTATCGCCAAGACCCAGTACTCATTTTCAACTGATGCCGCGCTGCGTGGTGCGCCAACCGGCCATGTGTTAAATATCCGGGAAGTTCGCTTATCTGCTGGAGCACAATTCATTGTCATCGTCTGTGGCGAGATCATGACTATGCCAGGTTTGCCAAAGGTGCCTTCCAGCGAACGCATTGACTATATCGATGGCAAGGTAGTTGGATTGTTCTAAATGACGCATTCACCTTGGTCTATCGACGCCGCAATTGCTGTTCTAGAGCCATTGCGCGCTGAGCCAGGTCCAGTCTTAATTGCGTTGCAGGCGATCTCGGGAGAGTTTGGTTACGTCCCCAGCGAAGCTGTTGCTCTCATTGCTAACACCTTTAATGTTTCGAGAGCTGATGTTCATGGTGTCCTAACTTTCTATCACGATCTGCGTACAACCCCTGCGCTGGCGAATGAAATCAAGATCTGCGTGGCGGAAGCTTGTCAGGCCGTCGGTTCCCGCGATTTAGAGAAAGTTCTGAAGGCTACTTATGCCGATCAAGTCTGCGATGCTTTCTGCTTTGGAAACTGCGCACTCGGACCAGCCGTGATGGTCAATGGAAAACTCATCGGTCGCGCGACCCCGGCAATGGTTGCCGAGGAGATCAAATGAGTTCAATCAAGGTTTATGTCCCCGGGGACAGCGCGGCGGTATCCGTTGGGGCTGATGAGGTCGCAGCAGAAATATCTCGCCTCGCCACTGCTTCTAAAATTGATATTGAAATCGTTCGCAACGGCACGCGTGGAGCGCTCTGGCTAGAGCCGCTTGTGGAAGTACAAGTTGGCGCAGATCGAATTGGGTATGGCCCTGTTCGCATTTCAGATCTCGCAGATCTATTTGCGTCGCAATTTCTCAGCGGCGGATCACACGCACTCGCTCTCGGCAAAGTGTCAGAATTACCGTGGTTGGCTGCGCAAGATCGCGTTACTTTTAAACGTGTAGGCATCGTCGATCCGCTCTCCATCAGCGATTATCAATCACATGGCGGTTGGGTTGGCCTGCAGCGGGCATTGACGATGAGTGGTGAAGAAATAGTTGCAGAAGTAACAGAATCGGGACTACGCGGTCGAGGTGGTGCAGGTTTCCCTGCCGGCATCAAGTGGAAAACAGTTTTGGAAACCCCGGATGAAACCAAGTACATTTGTTGCAATGCCGATGAAGGCGATAGCGGAACCTTCGCCGACCGAATTTTGATGGAGGGCGATCCCTTTACTCTTATTGAAGGTATGACAATTGCTGCTATTGCCGTGGGCGCCGAAGTGGGATTTGTATATATACGCTCAGAGTATCCAGCGGCTATTGCACGGCTCTCTGCAGCAATTCTTATTGCGCGCGAATTTGGCATACTTGGGAGCAGCGTGCTCGGCTCTCGATATGCATTTGATATAAAGATTCGCGCAGGTGGCGGTTCTTATGTCTGCGGCGAAGAAACTGCCATGCTTGAAAGCATTGAAGGTAAGCGCGGAGTTGTTCGTTCCAAGCCCCCTCTTCCGGCAATCGCTGGACTTTTTGGTAAACCGACGGTTATTAATAATGTACTTACCCTGGCCAGCGTCCCAGCTGTAATGGCCGATGGCGCTGCTTCCTATAAATCTCGTGGAGTTGGACGTTCCTTGGGAACGCAAATTTTCCAACTTGCTGGAAATATAAAACAGGGCGGAATCGTTGAGACGGGCTTTGGAATATCCCTCGGTGAATTAATCACTGGTTACGGCGGCGGATCCCTTTCGGGTAAACCAATCAAGGCTGTTCAGATTGGTGGACCACTCGGAGCCTATTTTGCTCCTAAGAACTTCGATATCCCTATGGATTATGAATCACTCATTGCCGCCGGTGGAATGTTGGGCCACGGTGGAATCGTCATCTTCGATGCCGGAGTAGATCTCGCCGTTCAAGCGAAATTTGCGATGGAGTTCTGCGCCATTGAATCCTGTGGAAAGTGCACTCCTTGTCGCCTAGGTTCTACGCGCGGAGCCGAGACCATTCAAAGAATCATCGATGGCGAGGATTTCGAGCCAAATAGGCGGCTCTTGCTCGACCTCTGCGAGGTAATGACTGACGGTTCACTCTGCGCCATGGGCGGTTTAACGCCAATGCCAGTAATGAGTGCGATGATTAACTTCCCTGAGGACTTTGAAAACCGCGCGGAGGGAACGAGATGACACTTTTAATTGAGCCAGACTTCGGTACCCCGCGGAGCAAGCGCACAGAAAAAGTCACGGTCACGATTGATGGCACCGCGGTCGAGGTTCCCGCCGAGACTTCAATCATGCGTGCCGCTGCCACCATTGGGATAAATGTTCCCAAGCTCTGTGCCACCGATACATTAAAGGCATTTGGTTCATGCCGTCTCTGTGTTGTCGAGATTGATGGGCGAAAGGGAACACCGTCATCATGTACAACTCCGGTTGCAGAGGGCATGAAAATTTCTACTCAATCCGAGAAACTCAGTCGCTTGCGCCAAGGCGTCATGGAGCTGTATCTGTCGGATCATCCGGCTGATTGTGCCGTTGGTGATCAATGCAAGGTCCATGGCATGGCGCGTGAAGTCGGGCTCAAAGAAGTTCGCTACGCCGGCTCGACCCATTTGGATCTGCCGAAAGATGAGTCGAACCCCTATTTCACCTTTGATTCAACGGAGTGCATTGTTTGCAACCGCTGCGTACGCGCCTGCGATGAAGTGCAAGGTACCTTCGCATTAACCATCGAAAATCGCGGCTTCGAAGCGCGCGTCTCATCTTCCGGAACATCTTTCATCGAATCTGAGTGCGTTTCCTGTGGAGCTTGCGTGCAGGCCTGTCCGACTGGCGCTTTGACTGAAAAGACGCTGCTCACAATTGGAACCCCAACTCGCTCGGTCATTACAACTTGTGCCTATTGCGGCGTGGGATGTTCGTTTAAAGCAGAGATGAAGGGCGATGAATTAGTTCGGATGGTTCCGTTGAAAGATGGCGGCGCTAACGAAGGCCACTCCTGCGTCAAGGGTCGTTTTGCCTGGGGATATGCCACGCATGAGGATCGCATTACTTCTCCCATGATCAGAGAATCAATAACTGATGAATGGCGAAAGGTTTCCTGGGAAGAGGCGATCGCATACGCTGCAACCGGGCTCAAGAAGATTCAAGCCGAACTTGGCGTAAATTCCATCGGCGGTATCTCATCCTCTCGTTGCACAAATGAAGAGGTCTTCGTTGTAACCAAATTAGTGCGGGCCGCCTTCGGCAACAACAATATTGATACCTGTGCCCGCGTCTGCCATTCACCAACTGGTTATGGCTTGAAGCAGACCTTTGGCACCTCCGCAGGTACCCAAGATTTCGAATCAGTAGAACATGCGGATGTCATAATGCTTATCGGCGCAAACCCAACCGCTGCGCACCCAGTATTTGCCTCCAGAATGAAGAAAGCCCTACGTAAAGGCGCCTCCTTGATCGTTGTCGATCCGCGCCAGATTCCCTTGGTCCGCACCCCTCATGTATCTGCGACCCATCACTTGCAATTGATGCCGGGTACAAATGTTGCGGTGATTAATGCGTTGGCACATGTCATTGCTACCGAAGGGTTGATCGACCGCGAATTTGTAAATGCGCGCTGCGACCTCGAATCCTTTGCGCAATGGGAGTCTTTTATTCGCCTTCCTGAAAATAGTCCGGAGGCCCTCGAAGAATTCACTCGTGTTCCTGCCGAAACTATCCGTGCAGCGGCGCGGCTCTTTGCAGCCGCTCCCAATGGCGCGATCTACTACGGATTAGGCGTTACTGAACATTCGCAAGGTTCAACCATGGTTATGGGAATCGCTAACCTGGCTATGGCCACCGGCAACATTGGCCGCAAGGGAGTCGGAGTTAATCCGCTGCGCGGACAGAACAACGTGCAAGGTTCCTGCGACATGGGCTCATTCCCTCACGAATTATCGGGATACCGCCACATATCTGATAACGATTCTCGCGCTATCTTCGATAAGAAGTGGAATATCACCCTTCAATCGCAGCCCGGTCTGCGAATTCCAAATATGTTTGATGCCGCGCTCGCTGGTGAATTTAAGGGTCTTTATATTCAAGGTGAAGATATCGCGCAATCCGATCCCAACACTGTGCACGTTCATGCGGCCCTGCGCGCTATGGAGATGGTGATCGTTCAAGATCTCTTCTTAAATGAGACTTCTAAGTTTGCCCACGTCTTTCTGCCTGGTACCTCATTCTTGGAGAAGGATGGCACCTTTACCAATGCAGAGCGTCGTATAAACCGCGTTCGTCCCGTGATGCCCAGTAAGACCGGCAAGAGTGAATTCGAGGTTACTTGCGATCTAGCTACCGCGATGGGTTATCCGTTGAGCTATGAAAGTGGCGCCGAAATCATGGATGAGATCGCAGCCGTCACACCAACCTTCGCAGGTGTCTCCTTTGTAGCATTGGATGCCGCCGGAAGTTTGCAGTGGCCGGTTAACGCTGCTGCGCCTGATGGAACTCCCACGATGCATATGAATCAGTTTGTCCGTGGCGAAGGCAAGTTCATGCCGACCCCATACGTTGCGACCGAAGAGAAGGCGACGCGAAAGTTCCCACTCTTGCTCACAACTGGTCGAGTTTTGAGCCAATATAACGTCGGCGCACAAACTCGGCGCACCGCAAATTCCGTCTGGCACCCAGAAGATACCTTGGATATCCACGAGGCAGATGCAGAATTACGCGGTATCGCAGATGGAAGTTGGGTCAAACTAGCCAGTCGCGTCGGTGACACGATTATGCGCGCCCGTATAACCGATGAAGTACCGGCTGGAGTTGTTTATACGACATTCCACTTCCCGGAAAGCGGAGCAAATGTCATCACAACTGATTACTCGGATTGGGCGACTAATTGTCCAGAGTACAAAGTGACCGCCGTTGAGATAAGCCCAAGCGCCAAGGGGCCGGGAGCTATCCACGAGCACGAACTCGATAAGAATTTGCAGCTATCTTCCATCGTCCGAATGGCCAATCAAATAGCGGCAAATATTCCAACTGACGGAGCTCCAGAAATCGAAGTTGCTCACCATTTAGTTCAGTTCTGGACGCCTACCATGTTGCGCCATCTTCATGAAGATGTGGATCGATCCTTGTTATCTCCAGTTGTTATAAAGGCTCTCGAAATCGAATCAGTCAGCAACTAGAGCAAGGATCTCTCTGGTTAGTCCAATCTCTCCAACCTTTCTTATCTCCAACGGAAGACCCAATAGATCTGCCGCAGCGTTTGCGGCAATTTCCAAATCGGGGGTAGGCGATTGCGCCAACCAAATTACCTTGGAATAATTTTTAAAATAATCGTCGCGCAACTCTGGGCGGCGGTCTAGTCCTAACTCGACTATTACGCTGCGATTAAAAGATTTCACTAAATAATCAGTGAGAAAGTAAGTTCCAGCATTCTCTGCCATGAGTTTCTCAATGACCTCCTTGCCGGCAAAGATGTCATAGCAATGGTTGCCTCCCAACCGGGAGACTTTGTGCTCTTGCAGTACTACATCGAGAGCCCCATATGTTCCGCAATCGGCATATGCCACCGCGCACTTGGAGTGAGATCCAGAAATCTTGGTCAGCAGAAGATCTACCTCGCCCGCAATTTTTTCGGGGTGGTTATGAAGCAGCGGTGGAAGTGGGTAGATGGTCACATCGAGCGATTGTTCTTTTACGATGGCATCGATATGTGTCGCTAGTGCTCCACAGGCCACGATTCCGATACTCATTTTAGGATGGAAAGGCCAGACGCTCGACAAATTTGTCATTGAAATCCGCGCGATCAGAGAGTTCGATGTAATCAATCTGCTCCAGCAAGGCATCGGCGCCATTGCGCTCTTGCGCAGATAGAAGAACCATCTTGGCACCCTCACCTGCAACATTGCCCGCAGAGATAATCCGCATCACTGAAATCTTGGGAACTAGACCAATCTTGATGGCAGAGGCTGGGGAGAGGTACGAGCCAAATGATCCCGCAAGCAATACCTGCTGGATGTCGCCCTCTTGAATCCCAAATTCCTCTACGAGCAAGGCCCAACCAGTAGCGATTGCCGCCTTGGCGAACTGCAACTCACGTACATCGCGCTGACTCAGGAAGACAGCATCGCTGGGATCGCCAACGTTCTTGCCCCAGGTAAGGACAAAGACGCGCTCGCCTTCACGCACCATCAGCCGATCCGCGAGCTGCGGAGCAATTTCTAGCGCCGCTTCTTCACTGACAAATTTTCCGGATTTGTCGAGTAGCCCTAGTTCGACCAGCACAGCACATGCATCAACTAACCCCGAGCCACAGATACCGATAGCAGGAGTATCTTGAATGGTGCCGATAACTAATTGGCCGTCTTTGATCTTCACAGTTTCGATGGCCCCAGCAGCAGCACGAACTCCGCACTTGATTGAGGCAGCCTCAAATGCCGGTCCCGCTGGCGCGGCAGTTGCCAGGATACGTTCGCCATCTCCCAAGATGATTTCACAATTTGTGCCAACGTCAATAAATAGCCGAAGGCGCTTATCTCGATCCATACCTGATGCCAGCGCCCCAGAGATGATG
>Ga0194037_1000652_pt1 | contig 26694 bp, 26 predicted proteins | sample JunL306m_MetaG_FD_148653 | JGI IMG/M metagenome (GOLD analysis project Ga0194037, IMG submission 148653) | Anoxic zone freshwater microbial communities from boreal shield lake in IISD Experimental Lakes Area, Ontario, Canada - Jun2016-L304-6m | ecosystem: Environmental > Aquatic > Freshwater >...
ATATTATAGTTATAATTATAACTATAATATAAGGGAAAGCCAAAGATTATTTTTTCATAACCTGCTCTTTTTTATATGGATGAGGGGTCAATCGTTATAAAGTAGACGGGAATTTAGGATTCAGGGAACGGCCTTCGCGCAGTGAAATCCGTGACAGGGTTGAGCATCTTCTGAAACTGGTACAGATGGACTGGGCCCTGAAACGCTACCCTTCACAGTTATCTGGAGGACAGCGTCAGCGTGTAGCTTTGGCCAGAGCTTTAGCGGTGAATCCAAGAGTATTGCTCCTTGATGAACCATTTTCAGCTCTGGATGCAAAGGTGCGACAGGAGCTCCGCCGCTGGCTAAGAAAACTGCACGATGAAATTCATGTCACCAGTATTTTTGTGACCCACGATCAGGAGGAAGCACTCGAACTGGCTGATAAAATTGTAGTGATCAACAAAGGCCGGATTGAGCAACAGGGAACCCCGCAGGAGGTATACGATCACCCAGCAAATGCCTTTGTCTATAACTTCCTTGGAAATGTAAACGTCTTCCACGGACGTATCCACAACGGAAAAGTCAGCCTTGGGGCCCACCAGGTCGATGCCCCGGATGATTTAAAAGGCATTGAAGCAAAACCAAGCCAGACATTTGTTAGACCTCACGAAATAGGCATCAGCAGAATACGCAGCAGTGCTAACGACCTTTCCGGAACTATCCGTGAAGTACGACTTCAGGGCGGACAAATAGGACTGAACATAGAGTGCGAAGGTCTTGATGACCCCATTGAAGCCGAAGTCCAAAGGGAGCTCTTCATCAATCTTGAATTGGCCAAAGGTGTTGACGTGTTTGTTTCCATTAACCGTGTCAAGGTCTTTGCAGGAGATTACGAAATTTAAAGGCGGGAAAGGGAATATGTTTGATTATACGTACGACAAAGCGCATTTTAAAAATCATCCGTCTCTGGACTCATTATGAATAGACAATAGAATCATAGTGTCTTGCGAGACATAAGAAAACAAAATCCCTGTCAGTTGGTGGGGCGAGTTCCAGAACTGTTGTGGTGTACCGCTTGTGCTGGAGCTTTTCAGTTTTGTTGTTCATATCTGATACTCGATGATGATTTCCTTTGTTTTCAGCAGTTCGGCAACCTGCTTCACGGCATCAACCACGCTTTCCCCGGCAGGGATCTGAAGATCGGGATGGTATCGGGAAAAGCTGTTTTCACCAAGATTAACGACAAGGATATCACTTGGTGCGTTCAACAACTTCAAGGTTTCAATATCATAATCATCAGCATCATCAATAGTGGTGATAAAAATAAGCCCGGCATCGGTAAGTATTCGGGCCAGTTCACCAATCCTTCTCAGTCTCTCACCTGCGTTATCAACATGATATCCAAGATCAGCATCCAGACCACGGTCAATATTGGCAACACCAAGATAATACGCGTTCAACCGGTTGCTGAACAAGCCCTGTTCAAGAGCTTTAGCTATAGATCGTTTACCGGTACCTGAAATTCCTGTAAAGACAATAAACTTCCCCCGGTGCCCATTAGCCCGCTCTCTTTCTTTCGATTTGATCAGCCCTTTTTCCCAGTTGTTTTCACGCTCCCTGATATGGCGCTGAAGCAGAGTTTCATCAGCTGAAAGGTTCTCAATAACTATGCCGCCTCCGGCAATTTCATAATTATCAACGATAACAAACCTTCCGGTTGCCTCACTTGCAGCAGCAGAATCAAAAGCAATTGGACGTGAAGTTTCGAGAATGCACTCGCCGACATCACGGCAATCAAGCTGAAGTTTATTGTTACTGTAACTCAGATCCGAGGCATCAAGCGTATTACATATTTCCGCGAGTTTCACTGACGCACGTGCAGATCCAATTTTAAGTTTATACTCCTTCTGCAATATCATCGGTGCTCTGCCCACCCAAAATATATTGACCCTGAACCGACTGCCGACTGCCGGCAAAGGGTCAGACGGTTTCACCATAAGTTCACCGGGGCGTATATATATCTGAGTGGTAAGGGTAAAACCCAAAGCCTCTCCAGTTGTGGCATTCAGCTTCGGAGCAGTGTTGAATGATTCCACTGATTGTATTGCCGACTGCTTACCGGAAGGGAGAAAAAGTACTTCATCACCAACACTTACCGAACCGGCTGCAACGGTGCCTGCAACAATTCTCCGGTCATCATTCTGACGGGTAAACTTGTAAATATCCTGCACAGGAAAACGGAACGGTTTATCCTGGAGCTGCTTGTCGCTGGTGAAACCGTCGAGCTGCTGAAGGACAGTGGCACCCTTGTACCATGGCATGCGTTCAGAAAGAGTTGCAATGTTGTCGCCTTCCCGGGCACTGACAGGAATAAAGCTGACGGGCTTGACCTTGATCTGGGCAAGAAACTCCGAATAATCAGCCTTCAGCTTTTCAAAAACCTCTTCGCTGAAATCGACAAGGTCCATTTTGTTAACCAGCACAGTAACCTGCTTCACCCCAAGCATGGCAACCATCTGACCATGCCGCTTTGAGTTTTCCTTGATACCTTCATCAACATCAATCACAAGCAATGCAGATTCAGCCCGGGATGCACCGGTTATCATGTTTTTTAAAAACTCAATATGACCGGGAGCATCAATGATGATATAATCGCGTTCGGCTGTTTTAAAAAAACACCGCGCCATATCGATGGTGATCCCCTGTGACTGCTCATCCTTGAGCGCATCAAGGAGAAACGCATACTCAAAAGGCTTTGAGTTCCTTCTGCAGTTCTCTTTTACCGATTCAAGCTTGCCCTTTGGGAGTGTTCCTGTATCGGCAAGCAGTCGACCAATCACTGTACTTTTACCGTGATCGACGTGACCGACAATAACTATATTCATTTGCGCTCGTCCTTTCATCATACCAATACGAAATAATTTACTGATGCTCCACGTTTCAACTCTCCACTCTACATATACCCGTCACGGCGCAGGGTTTCAAGCCCGCCGTCCTCACTGTCCTGAGCGCGCCCTGACCGCTCCGCTATATTGGAAAGCCTGCCGCTTTTTAGCTCATCGATGATTTCAGTAACGGTTCGAGAGGCTGAATCGACAGGATTGGTACATGGATAACAGCCAAGAGAACGGTACCTTGTACCTTTGCCCTGATTAAAATAGAGCGAAACTACAGGGATCTTTTCCCTCTCAATATATTCCCAGATGTTCAGCTCTGTCCAGTCGAGAAGAGGGTGAATACGTACATGGGTTCCCGGCGCAAAATCAGTTTTGAACTGGTTCCAGAACTCAGGCGGCTGGTCGCCGACATCCCACACATTATCCTTGTCACGAGGTGAAAAATATCGTTCCTTGGATCGACTCCCTTCCTCGTCTGCCCTGACCCCGACAATAACGCCGGTATAGGGTTCCTTCCCCTCATCCTGAACATATCGCGTCAACTCATGGTCCATGCGATAACGAGGCCACTCACCCGAAAGGGTATGTTTCAATGCTTCGCTTTTCAGATATTTGCAGCAGGTAATACGATCAGTATTGCCGTCCGGAAAGGTGAGCTTACTCTCAAGCGCTTCACGGTTTTCACCATAGATCATGTTCAGATTCCACTCAAGCGCTATTCTATCCCGATAGACAATCATCTCCGGGATTTTGTAATGCGTATCGATATGCACGAGCGGTATGGGGACATGCCCGAAAAAAGCCTTCCGTGCAAGCCACAACATAACAGTGCTGTCCTTGCCGATTGACCAGAGCATGCAAAGGCTTTTAAATTCTCGGTAGGCTTCCCTGAGGATATAGACGCTTTGGGCTTCGAGTTTATCGAGATGATCCATTCTTTCTAAATAAAGTTACTTATGTTCACGGTGCAGTCCGCACTCCCGATGTTCGGCGATTTCCCACCACCAGCGCCCTGCACGAATATCCTCGCCCGGTTTTACAGCTCTGGTGCAAGGCGCACACCCTATACTCGGATACCCATTGTCATGAAGGGCATTGTAGGGGACGTTGTGTGTTTTGATATACTCCCAGACCCAGGCTTCCGACACTTCCGCCAATGGGTTAATTTTGTAGAGGCCGAACGCCGCATCCCATTCAACGGGAGCGACAGCTGTTCTGGTGACCGACTGCTCACGACGAAGACCACATATCCAGGCTTTGAGTGTAGAAAGTTTTTGGGTCAGTGACTGCACTTTTCGAATGCGGCAGCACTCCCTGCGAAGGTCAACGCTTTCATAAAAAAGGTTTGCTCCATAGTTGGTCACCATTGCCTCGACGGCAGAGGTTTCCGGAAACAGCACCTCTATTTTGATACCGTAGCGACTCCTTGTTGCATCAAGAACATCATAGGTTTCCTGAGGCAAACGCCCTGTGTCAAGGGTAAAGACATGCACCTGAAGCTTTTGATGATCAATAATATCGGTAATAACCTGATCTTCGGCACCAAAACTGGAAGCAAGTGCAGTGGATGTTGCACCAAAAAACTCAACAGCACGTCGTATTATCTCATCCGGCGATTTTCCGGATAGTTCCAGATTCAGTTTTTCTACCGTTTCCCTGCTCATATACCAAGAATTTCATTCTTTACCTTTTCAAGTCCAATCCGGTCAATCATATGCCCGAAACGCTCTTTTTTATGTGCATGATCCCTATACACTGATAAGGATTTTTCTATCAAAAGAAACAACTCATCTTCACGTTCCACCATTTTTTTCAAAAGAGAGGCAAAGCGAGGAATTCTCCCCATGGTACCCCCGATAAAAAGAGTATAACCTTTCCTGCCCACGGCCCATGCTTTGTCGATACAAAATGAAGTACAGGCACTGCAGTTGATGCATTTTTCCTGATCAGAAGTATAATTATATCCATCTTGATTTTTGTTACGCTCAATTGCATTGACCGGGCAAATCGGAATACATAAACCGCAATCACTGCAAGACTTCTGAACCCATTTCGGCTCTATGGCCCCTCTTACACCTATATCGTTTTCGTTCGCCTTGGTACAGTTGTTAGCGCAACCCGTTACCGACATCTTGAATTTTGAAGGCGTTTCCTTTTTGAAATATTTTGAATCAAGTTCCTTTGCAATCTTCTTTGTATCGAAAACCCCCCAACGGCAGGTCGCACCTCCAGGACAGGCAACGATCACTCTAACTCGAGTACCACATGAACCTAACTCAACCCCTGCTTTCTGCAGTTCAAGTTCCGCATTTTCTAGGTTGTCTCGATGTACGTAATGGATTTCAACACCCTGACGCGTTGAAAGATGAACTACCCCCCGGCCATATTGTTCAGCAACCCCTGCAATACATGACAATTGTGAAGCTGTAAGATCTCCTGCAACCGCCTTAAGACGCAACACGTAATAATTCGGCTGCTTCTGCCCCATCATTCCAACTTTGCTGACAGGCGCCACATAAGTTTCTTGTACCTGCATACTTTTTACCCTTCTAAATTTCTTAAATAACACTCTCCCCTAACCCAGACCACAACTCTCAGACAACAACTCCTCGCCTGATTAACAATTGTTAATAAACCCTTATATTTTCATAATTTCCAAGCGCATACCCTATAAATACCATAAATATGGTATATGAAATTGAAATTTATGGGACAGCAATTTCATATAAAAACGCACCTATATATAAATAGTAGAATAATTTATATCGATTTTTCAACTATTCTAACAGGAGGCTTTCGAAGACAAGAATTGCTTGTATTTCAAAATGATGTTATGTATAATTAACAATCGTATAGAGGTATAGCCATATAGGGATCAGGATAAATGAGATACCTATATGGCTATACTAAAAATAAGACCCGTCTATTAATACCCGTAATACCCGATTTTTTTTATCCGTACCATCGAAGGCTTGATCGCATTATTGTTACGTTCGATAAGATTGCATCCCTAAAGATATCTGACACCCTGCTGAAATATCAGCATACTTAACCGTTGACGGTTTGAACAGCGACTGCGTAGCGTTGTTATCAGGCTACTTTTTTTACTTGATTACATTTCTTCTTAATAATTCGGAACCAAGGAGGTCGGATAATGTCAAAAAAAATAGTCGTTTTAGGTGGAGGCACTGGCGGCACAATCATATCGAATAACCTCAGGAGACACTTACCTAAAGATTGGGAAATCACCTTGATCGATCGTGATGACCGGCATATCTATCAACCAGGAATGCTCTTTGTCCCTTTCGGGATTCAAAAGGCTAATACTCTTGTCCGATCAAGGAAAAAATATATCCTGCCTGACGTTAATTTTGTGATTGATGAAATCACTCATATTGATCCGGACAAGAAGGAAGTAAAAACCAAAAGCCATAAATTCTCATATGATTTTCTCGTCATCAGCACTGGTTGCAAGATAGTTCCTGAAGAAAATGATGGTCTGATAGAGGCGTGGGGCAAGAATGCCTTCTCTTTTTATACGATCGAAGCAGCTGAAATGCTTCACAAAAAACTGAAAGAGTTTGATGGCGGCAAACTGGTCATGAATATCGCCGAACTTCCCTTCAAATGCCCGGTAGCACCTATCGAGTTTGTCTTTCTGGCTGACTGGTACTTCAAAAATAGAGGCATCAGAAATAAAACTGAGATCGAATTGGTTACCCCTCTGCCTGGCGCCTTTACAAAGCCAAAGGCTTCGGCGGTTTTCATTGAGTCCGCCAAAAGCAAAAACATTAAAATAACGACAAGTTTCGAGCTCAATGCCGTCAATGGAAAAGAGAAATATATAGAATCAATAAAGGGGGACAAGGTCTCATTTGATACGTTAGTCATCGTACCATCAACTATCGGTGACAAGGTTATCAGTGATTCAGGCATGGACGACGGGATAGGATATGTCCCAACCCACCATAATACACTTAAGGCTCTAAAGCACGAAGGTGTCTACGTGATTGGCGATGCTACAAACGTACCCACATCCAAAGCCGGCTCGGTTGCCCATTATGAAGCAGATGTAGTGGTTTTCAACATCATGTCTGAAATACATGGTGTTAAGCCTGAGGAGATATACGATGGCCATTCAACATGTTTCATCGTTTATTCGAAGGGGACATCCTCACTCATCGACTTCAACTATAAAATAGAGCCATTACATGGCATGTTTCCTGCCCCTAAATTAGGGCCATTCAGCCTTCTCAAAGAAACCAAGATGAACTGGTATGGTAAACTTGGCTTTGAATGGCTTTACTGGAATGTTCTTCTTGCTGGACGTCACCTTGGTGCACCTCCAACCCTTGTGATGGCAGGAAAGGAAGTCGGATAAGAATGGAATCAATGGATGCGGTACAAGTGCCACGACTGATGATATCGTCGCCACAGAAAAGTTCCGGAAAGACAATGGTCAGCGTTGGCATTGTATCTCATTTAGTAAGTCAAGGGATACCCGTCCAGAGTTTCAAGAAAGGGGCTGACTTCATTGATCCGATGTGGCTGGCCCTTGCAAGCGGCAAGGAGTGCTATAATCTAGATCCTTACCTCATGGGCATTGATGCTTGCCGTTACTCGTTTCTGAACAACAGCGGCAACAACAACACCCTCTCACTAATTGAAGGGAACCATGGGCTGCATGATGGTATGAACCTTGATGGTTCAGACAGCAGTGCAGGAGTTGCCGTTATGTTAAAGACTCCTGTACTACTGGTAGTTGACAGCAGGCATACAAACAGGGGAGTTGCTGCGCTTGTCATGGGAATGCAGGCAATGCCTCCCAATGTGACCATTGCCGGGGTTATTTTAAATCAGGTAAGAAGCGGCCGACAAGAGGATAAGCAGAAAAGCGCGATTGAGAAATTCTGCAACGTGCCAGTAGTGGGTGCAATTCCTATGGATAAAGGGCTTGTTATTCCGGAAAGACATCTTGGATTGACCACGGTCGGCGAAACAGAAGATGCCGAACAATTTGTTCAACGTGCAGGAGAAAGAGTTGCTCATTATTGTGATATGAAAACAATAAGATCACTTTTCTATGATGCGCCCGCGCTGCAGAGAAAGAATATTGATACGAGTGAAACTAAAACTGAGGTAAAGGTGAAAATAGGAGTGTTCAGAGATGCGGCATTCTGCTTTTACTACCCTGAAAACCTAAGCGCACTGAGAAACAATGGAGCCGAACTTGTATTTATTGATTCGCTTCAGGACAGTTCTCTGCCAGATATCGATGGGCTCTATCTTGGTGGAGGATTTCCGGAATCGTTTTTAGACGTATTAAGTACCAACAAGGGTCTGCTGAAAAATGTTCATGACAGAGTGGTAGCGGGGATGCCTGCTTACGCGGAATGTGGAGGCCTGATATACCTTTGCAGAAGAGCTTCGTATGGAGATAAAACTTATCCACTTGCCGGACTCCTGCCTTTTGATATTGGATTTCAGCATCATCCGGCAGGGCATGGATATCTCGATTTAATAAGTCGTTCTGATTCTCCATGGTTCAAAGAGGGCGTTCAGGTAAAAGCCCACGAGTTTCATTATTCAAAGCCTGTCGTTCAGAGTGCAGAGTGTACTTACCAGTTTGATGTTATCAGGGGAAATGGAATCACAGGAAAACATGATGGCCTACTTTACCGAAACCTGTTTGCATCCTATGGGCATATCCATGCCATCGGGAATCCAGGCTGGGCCGAAACGTTTGTATCTCTGGCATCCAATGAAAAAGCCCTTGGAAGCAAAAAAAACAAAAATATTTATAGCGTATTTGAAAATTTCGAGACAAACAATTAAGCATATGTTAAAGTCTTTTAGTTATCCCTCCTCTCTCTATAGATGTTGTTTTTGGAGCAGGAAACTTTGTATGGCTGAAAGTTTCATTTCCTGTTGTTCCTCAAAAGCCCCAGCTGTCTGATTATGGGTTGTATTTTTATTGATAGAACTCTTCGTTTTTTATTAGCGATTACAACATTGATTCCGGTTTTTTCATTTATACAATAATTATTAAAGGAGTGATTTATGCCTATTGAAGTTAATGGAACCAGTTATGCTACAGATGAAAACGGTTATCTCCTTAATCTGGGAGAGTGGACTGAGGATGTAGCCAAAAAGTTGGCAGAAGTTGAAGAGATTGACATGACTGAAGAGCATTGGAATCTTGTGAATTTCCTCAGGGGGTATTATGAAGAATACCAGATAGCTCCAGCTGTCAAAATACTGACTAAAGCTATCGCCACGGAAAAAGGTATGGACAAAAAAGATGCTTCTGAGTTCCTTTACAAACTTTTCCCAAAAGGCCCGGCATTGCAGGCTTGTAAAGTGGCAGGACTACCGAAACCTACCGGTTGCGTTTAAGGACAAAAAAAGCTGTTTCCTACAAACAAGTCACTGTGAATTAAAGGAGGCATAATGGAAGGCGCTAAAGGTGCTGCTTCAGAAGGAATACATCATGGCAAGGAAGACGGAGTAAGCGGAAACGAGAAATTTCTGAATCCGACACCAATGCTTGATGAATTGGAAAAAGGCCCATGGCCAAGCTTTATTTCGGGGTTCAAGGAACTTGCGGAAAGAACTGAAAAGCCAATGCTGCGTGGCGTGATGGATCAGCTTGAATACTCCTATAATACAAAAATGGGGTATTGGAAAGGAGGTCTTGTTACGGTCGATGGTTATGGCGCAGGGGTCATAACTCGCTATTCGATGATAAAAGACAAGATTCCTGAAGCAGCTGAATTTCACACCATGCGAATTCAACCTGCTCCCGGGCTGCACTATAACTCCAAAATGATGCGGGAACTCTGCGATATCTGGGAGAAGTACGGCAGTGGGATTATTGCTCTGCATGGTCAAACTGGTGACATCATGCTTCAGGGTATCAAAGAAGAAAATGTTCAGCAGTGTTTTGATGAGCTCAACAAGGCTGGCTGGGATCTTGGCGGAGCAGGTGCGGGAATGCGAACAGCCGTATCCTGTATTGGACCAGGCCGTTGCGAAAATGCATGTTACGACAATCTGAAGGTGCATTTGAAGGTACTGAAACACTTCGTAGGTGCTCTTCACCGCCCTGAATGGAACTATAAAATCAAACTGAAGTTTTCAGGATGCCCCAATGATTGCACTAATGCTATCATGCGTTCGGATTTGGCAGTTGTCGGTACTTGGAAGGATTCAATTCAGATTGAAGAACATGAGGTCAAGGCCTGGGTAGAAGAAAGAGGCCTGGATGCGCTGGTTAACCAGGTGATCAATCTTTGTCCTACCAGAGCAATATCGCTCAATAACGGTGAAATGGTTATTGAGAGCAGAGATTGCGTTCGCTGCATGCACTGCCTGAATGCCATGCCGAAAGCGCTTTCTCCTGGTAAAATGAGAGGGATTTCCCTTTTGATGGGCGGCAAAAACACCCTTAAGGTCGGTGTAAATATGGGATCGTTGATCGTGCCTTTCATGAAGATGGAAGATGATGAGGATATCGATGCTTTCATCGAACTGGTCGAGGAAATTATTGACTGGTGGGATGATAATGGACTGGATCACGAAAGAATTGGTGAAACCATTGAGCGTGTCGGTCTCAAACTGTTTCTGGAGGGTATCGGCCATGAAGCTGACATCAATATGGTAACAAGACCGCGTGACAATCCATATTTCAAGGCTAAATACTGAAAGGGTTTGACGGGCTGGAGCTGATAATCGGCCGCAGAGATTAAATACTTGCAAACAGGCAGTACACTGCCTCCATAATGAAGGAAACATTTTATGAGCAGTCCTGAAAATAAGTGGAAAACCGTTGAATCGGGGCCTCACACCTATGAGGATGCACTTCATCCTGTCGTGCTGAAAAACTACGGGAAGTGGAAATATCATGAAATCCCCAAACCCGGCGTACTGAAGCATGTAGCCGAAAGTGGTGATGTTATTTATACGGTACGCGCAGGAACACCCCGTCAGGATACGGTGGATATGGTAAGAAGACTTTGTGATATTGCCGACAATTACAGTGACGGTTTTTTCCGTTTCACCGTACGCAATAACGTTGAATTCCTGACTCCACATGAGGAGAGCGTTGAGATGATGATCAGGGATCTGGAAGAAATGGGCTTTCCGGTTGGAGGAACAGGCATGTGCATCTCTTCTGTTTCTCATACTCAGGGATGGCTTCATTGTGATATACCTGCAACAGACGCTTCCGGTGTTGTCAAATCGATTATGGACAGTGTCTACAACGAGTTCAAGGACATGCAGATGCCGAACAAGGTGAGGCTGTCGACTTCGTGCTGTTCTATCAACTGCGGCGGACAGGCTGACATTGCCATTGTTGTCAAACACACCCGTCCTCCACGGATCAATCATGACCACCTGTCTCTTGTTTGTGAATTGCCGAAAGCTGTTGCCCGTTGTCCAGTTGCCGCCATCAGGCCAACTGTTGTAAACGGTAAACGATCACTTATGGTGGACGAGGCGAAATGTATCTGTTGCGGCGCATGTTTTGGAGCCTGTCCAGCAATGGAAATCAATCATCCTGAACATTCAAAGTTCGCAATCTGGGTCGGAGGTAAAAACAGCAATGCCCGTTCAAAGCCTTCAACCATGAGTATTGTAGCACATAATCTACCGAACAACCCGCCGCGATGGCCAGAGGTCACTGAAGTCATTGGACAAATTCTTTCTGCCTATAAAGCAGGTGGACGCCCTTGGGAACGCATTGGTGAGTGGATTAACAGGATTGGCTGGAAACGCTTTTTTGAAGAAACCAATCTTACTTTTGATGAAGACATGATTGACAGTTATCGTCATGCAAGAACTACATTCAATCAGTCCGCTCATGTTCGCTTTTAGATAAAGGAGATATACATGATAGTAGAATCCAATCCAATCCTTGATTTTGCGACTCATTACCAATTTCCCGAATTCAGTGAACAGACGGGAGTTGATAAAATTGTCGCATTCGGAGATCAGAGTCACAAGTGTCCTGTTTACATCAGACAGGTACCACCATGTACAGCAGAATGTCCAGCTGGTGAGGATATCAGAGGGTATCACCGATTTTTATCCGGCATTGACAAGTCACCTGATGCATGGAAAGCAGCATGGGAAACCCTTGTTGACGCCAACCCTTTTCCTGCGGTTATGGGGAGAATATGTCCCCATCCTTGTCAGGGTGGATGCAACCGACAGTACCATGATGAAAGTGTAGCTATCAATGCTGTCGAACAGGCAATCGGCAATTACGGGATTGAAGCCAATCTGCAACTTCCCGGACCTGGCATTGATACTGGTAAGAGAGTAGCGGTTATTGGAGGAGGTCCGGCGGGATTGTCTGCAGCTTATCAGCTGCGTCGAAAAGGTCATGCGGTAACTCTTTTCGATGCCAATGAAAAGTTAGGCGGCATGGTTCTTTACGGAATCATGGGTTACCGTGTGGACCGCAACATCCTTGAAGCTGAGATTCAGCGTATTATCAACCTTGGCGTTGAAACAAAAATGGGGGTACGTGTCGGAACCGACATCACCCTTGCAGAGCTTGAAAAAGAGTATGATGCTGTTTTTGTGGGAATGGGGGCCCAGGTTGGCAGAGGGCTTCCTATTCCAGGGTTTGCGGATACGAATGGAGCAACAAACGCCATTGATTTTTTAAAACAGTATGAAATCGAAAGTGATTCGGTTTCAGTTGGAAAAAAGGTTGTTGTTATCGGCGACGGGAACGTTGCTATGGATGTGGCAAGGCTTGCACTGCGTCTTGGGTCTGAAGCTCTCTTGATTTCAGGTGTTCCGAGAGAAGATATGGCTTGCTTTCCTGAAGAGTTTGATGATGCTGTCAGGGAAGGGACATCCGTGCATTACATGACAGGAACGCTTGAGGTTCTGAAAGGTGAACACGGCGTCAGGGGCCTGGTTTGCACAAAAATGATCAGGAAAGAAAAAGGTGAAGAGGGATGGAACTCCCCTATTCCTTTTTTACGCTACAAGAACACTGATGAAACCTTTGAGATTGCGTGTGATATGGTTGTTGCTGCTATAGGACAGACAACTGACATGCAGGGCTTTGAAAGCATTACAAATGCCAATCAATGGCTCAAGGTTGATCGATATTTCCGTTTACCGGGCAAGGAAAAGGTTTTCGGAGGGGGGGATGCAATAAAAGTTGACCTTATCACTACAGCTGTTGGCCATGGGCGCAAGGCAGCCAACTCTATTGATGCTTTTTTGAAAAACGAAGCTCTTCCTGAACAAGGTTATCGTGACGTGACAAAAGTCCAGAGGCAGGATGTTTTATACTTTTTTCATTCAGAGCAAGCAAAAAGAGAGACCAAAAAACCGGATAATGTTGTCGGGAACCACGATGAACTTCTTGTGCCGTTGACACAGGAACAGATTCGGGCAGAATCAGAACGATGCATGAGTTGCGGGCTTTGTTTTGACTGTAAACAGTGCGTTTCGTTCTGTCCTCAGGAAGCCGTCACACGGCTCAGGGATAACCCGCCTGGTGAGGTGGTCTATACCAATTATTCGAAATGCGTCGGATGTCACATCTGTTCCCTTGTGTGCCCTTCGGGTTACATTCAGATGGGAATGGGAGATGGTGTTTGACGGATAAAATAACAACTTCGAAAATGACGGAGGCAACCGCACTATGGTAGATGATGTAATTACCTCTCTTCAGCAAGCGATTGAAATTTCAAGGAACTGGTCGAAAACTGGTTGGTCTGTAACGTTCGGGCCGCGAAATATTGAAGTTTTATCGCTTGAACAGGCCAAGGCCCTTCCCAAAAATATCGTTTTTCGAGAGGAGGCAGTTAACTACTGGCGGCAGGCACAGCTTACAGGAAATGATGCAGCTGATTCGGGTGAAAAAGCGTTAAAGGCCCTGAAAAGCGGCAATCTCAAGGTTGCTGCTGATGCACTTTATTTTGCTCAGTATATCGAAAAGCCTTTCGCTGGATACTCCAGACTCTGGTTTGATTTGTACGAGAGATTGAAAGCGTTGGTTATCAAGGCCTGAAGAACTCATTATCATTCTTGTTTTCATAACAGGTTAATCACATTCGACTGACCGTGAACATTGGAATTCTACTCAAAGAAGGACCGTACAATCATCAGGCATCTGATACGGCCTATAATTTTGCTGAAGCCGCAATAAAGCGGGGACATACGATAGATGCCATCTTTCTTTATAATGACGGCGTCTTGAATGTTTCGAAACTCATGGATCCGCCTCAGGATGACAGAAACATTTCGACACGCTGGACAGCATTCAGTAAAAAATTTGGTGTCAAGATATTTGCCTGTGTTGTAGCGTCAAAACGACGCAGCATCAACGATGATGTTTTGATTGAGGGTGGGATTATAACCGGACTTGGAACCTTCACTGACATTGCCACGAGGAACGACAGACTTGTAACCTTTGGAGACTGAAGAGGTGACCTATGGATTTTGAACAGAATATGAAAATCAAAAAAATCATGCATGTGTTGCGTCATGCACCACATGGAACAATTTATACCTATGAAGGATTGGAAATGATTTTGATCATGGCCACCTATGATCAGGATATTTCGGTTGTTTTTATCGGTGATGGCGTGTATGCCCTCAAAAAGGGTCAGGAAACATCAGCAATAGGCATAAAAGGTTTTGCTAAAACATTTTCAGCTCTTGATGGATACGATGTTGAAAAGCTTTATGTCGATCAGCTATCGCTTGAAGAAAGAGGGTTGACTGAAGATGATCTGGTTGTTGATGTTGAAGTATTGAGTTCTGAGAAAATCGGCAGTCTGATGAAAGAGCAGGATGTGATTATTCAGCATTAACCAGACCCCGTTTCTCCCCTTTTATGATGTAACGTTGATGAACCTGTAAACAACTCCGAAACATTACGTGTTATCATGCTTCATACTATCAATAAATCTCCATTTGAAAACGATACGCTCGAGACCTGCATCAGGTTTGCACTACCGGGTGATCCAATATTATTGATCGAAGATGGTGTTTATGCTGTTCAGGCTGGAACCCGATTTGCCTCAAGGATTGAAACCATTCTTAAAACAAATCCTCTTTTTGCTCTGCAACCGGACCTTAGCGCCCGTGGGATAAGCTTGATTGCCAATGGAGTAAATACAGTCGATTACGAAGGTTTTGTGGAACTGGTCGAGCAACATCAGGTAAACAGCTGGTTATAAATAACCTGTAACTCTTTTCTTTAAGTACCACATGAAAACTCTATGGGGAAAGCTGATACAGAAAAACAGGGCGAAAGTTTTTGATCGGTGGATCGAGAAGGGGCTTTCTATTTTTCCTGAAAAAATTGACCGTGATTCTCCTATAGGCGAATCACTTTCAGAGGGGTTGTCCATAATGCTGGACGGGATTGAAGAGAACAGTAAAAGCTTCGTGGCCGCTGTAAATCAGATTACACGAATTATGGCTGTTCAACCGATTCCTCCTTCACAATCGTTGTTGCTCTTTTTGGAGCTGAAAACAATCCTTCATGATACAGCAACAAAAGAGAGCAGTAATAACTCCCTGAAGCAATCGGATTGGGAAAAATTCCAAACCCGTATTGAACAGATCACGTTTCTTGCCTTTGATTGTTATATGGCGAATCGCGAAAAAATTTATCAGCTCAAAGTTGAAGAAAGCAAACGACAGGCATTCATGCTTTTAAGGAGGACTCAACGATGAAAAAAGCGCTCATTCCTCTTTTGATGGTACTGGTTCTTGCGTTGATTCCTTATGTCGGCGTTCACTATGCCGGACTTGCTTACCTGTTCGGGATAGTTTTACCCTATTCGGCGATGACCGTATTGATCTGTGGCTTTATTTTCAGAATGGTGGATTGGATGAGAAGACCCGTACCTTTTTGTATTCCAACCACATGCGGTCAGGAAAAATCATTAGACTGGATCAAGCAGGATAAACTCGAAAGCCCTTCAAACTTCTTGTTTGCTGCAGCCAGAGTACTGTCTGAAGTGTTTTTTTTCCGTTCACTGTTTCGAAATACCAGATCAGAACTGCACAAAGAAACGAATCTGGCCTATGCTTCAAACAAATGGTTATGGCTTGGCGGTTTAGCTTTTCACTGGTCTCTCCTGGTGATTGTGCTCAGACATGCCCGTTTTTTTTTCATCATGGTTCCGGATTCACTCCAATATCTTGATGATGCTGACCGCTTTCTTGACATCACTCTTCCGGCATTTTATATGACCGATGCTCTTGTGCTTGCCGCAGTAACCTTTCTCGTTCTCCGCAGGATTCGGGATGCCAAAATGCGGGTCATATCGCTGCCAACTGATTTTTTCCCACTCTTTTTAATTATGGCCATTGTCGCTTTAGGAATCAGCATGCGCTATGTAACCAAGGTGGATGTAATGCCTGTCAAGGCCCTTATGCTGAATCTGCTTAATTTCAGTTTCGAGCCTCCCGGAGAAATCGGGACGCTGTTTTATGTTCATTTATTTCTGATTTGCGTGCTGGCAATCTATTTCCCTTTCAGCAAACTCATGCATATGGGCGGAATCTTTTTAAGCCCTACACGCAACCAGTGTAATAACAGTCGTGCAAAGCGGCATAGCAATCCATGGAATTCAACTATAAAGTTCAGGACCTATGCCGAGTATGAGGATGATTATCGCGACAAGATGAAAAAGGCGAAATTGCCGGTTGAAAAGCAATAACTATGTCGAAATACGCTCCTAAAGTATCCGAACTCAAAAAAGAGTTTGACGAAAAACCAAGTATCCTCAAAGGGAATTATCTCGACAAAGAGTGGTGGGATATACCTGTCGAGTTCCGTGAGGGCAACTGGTGCTTTCCTGCAAAACCTGAAGTTCTTGAAAGTCTTGGATTTGCAAACCCACGAAAATGGGCAGCAACTGACCAGGACTGGAAGCTGCCGAGTGGCTGGGAAAAAACTATCAGCGAAGGGCTTAAGAGTGCATGTGCTGATAAATGCCATTTTTTCCTTGGTACCGGAGATCCGAAAAATATGCCTGTGGTCAGGGCGGAACTTATCCGTTCTGTCTATCGCAATGATTTCCCTCTTGCTGAAAAAATTCTGAAGGGTTTTTCAGGATCGAGAAAGCTGACACCTGAGGTTATCAAAGAGTGGCACATGTATTTCAACCAGTGTACTGAGTGCCGCAGATGCTCGGTTTTCTGCCCTTTCGGTATTGATACTGCTGAAATTACAATGCTTGCCCGTGAGTTGCTGAACCTGATAGGTGTCAACAATAACTGGATACTGGAACCCGTTTCAAACTGCAACCGTACCGGAAACCATCTTGGCATTGAACCGCACACTTTTGTCCAGAATATTGAGTCGCTGGTTGAGGATATTGAGGATCTAACCGGCGTGACCGTAGAGCCCACGTTCAACCGCAAGGGCGCAGAAGTGCTTTTTATAACACCTTCCGGTGACGTATTCGGTGATCCGGGAGTTTATACGATGATGGGCTACCTGCTTCTGTTTCACCATATCGGGCTTGATTATACTATAAGTACCTATGCCTCTGAGGGGGGAAATTTTGGCATGTTCACCTCAAATGATATGATGAAAAAGCTGAACGCCAAAATGTACCATGAAGCAAAACGCCTTGGGGTAAAATGGATTCTTGGCGGAGAGTGCGGACACATGTGGCGTGTGGTGCATCAGTATATGGATACCATGAATGGTCCGGCAGATTTCCTTGAACAACCAGTTTCTCCGATTACAGGCACAAAATTCACTAATGCCGCTTCAACGAAAATGGTTCATATTGCCGAGTTCACTGCTGATTTGATTCACCATAAAAAGCTGAAGCTCGATCCAACAAGGAATGATCACCTTCGGACAACTTTTCATGATTCCTGCAATATCGCTCGAGGAATGGGGATGTTTGACGAACCCCGGTATGTTCTGCAAAATGTATGCAAGAGTTTTCATGAAATGCCTGAGAATACTATCAGAGAGCAGACCTTTTGCTGCGGGTCCGGCAGCGGCCTGAATACCGAGGAGTATATGGACATCAGGATGCGAGGAGGGTTGCCGAGAGCAAATGCAGTCAAACATGTCAAGGAGAAGCACCAGGTAAATTCGCTTGTTACCATTTGCGCTATTGATCGTGCCAGTCTGCCAACTCTGATGAACTATTGGGTGCCTGGAGTTTCGGTATACGGTCTCCATGAACTTGTAGGAAATGCCCTGATTATGCAGGGAGAAAAAAAGAGAACCGAAGACCTCAGGGAAAATCCTATGGCAGGTTTTGAGAACGGGGAGGAAGATGATGATTAGAAAAAAATCAATGATCTTTATCGGACTGACTCTTGTACTGTTTACTTCTCTATATGTCTTCATGCAGAACGGAATGGCGGAAAAAACAACTCAACCGCTCGCACAGAATCTGCATCGGTCAGTATCGGTTGACAGCACTAAATGTATTGCCTCGAAAGAGTTCATGCGTGCCAATCACATGCGGGTATTGAATGAATGGAGGAATTCATCAGTGCGCGAAGGCAATCGCATTTTTATTGCTCCCAATGGCAGCAAATTAGAAAAGAGTCTTAATACCTGTCTGGGCTGTCACCGTAACAACAAGCTTTTTTGTTTTAACTGCCACATGTATGCCAATGTAAAGCCAGGGTGCTGGAATTGTCATATATCGGCCATGGAAACACCATGATGAACGAAGAAAGAAGAGCATTTATCAAGAAATCCGGGTTAGGGGTTCTTGCTTGTCTGGGAGTTGCATCGGGTTTGATCCCGAAATTTTCCCTGGAAAAAACAGTGCTGCCGGCATGGGACGAGAAGCCGGTTCCTGGAAAACTCCGTTGGGGAATGCTGATTGACACCCGCAAATGCATAGAGGGATGCCAGCAGTGCGTTGCACAATGCCATCACGTTCATAACGTCCCTGATTTCAATAACCGCAAGGACGAGGTCAAATGGATTTGGAAAAGTTCCTACAACAAGGTATTTCCAACGGCAAGCCAGCAATTTCAAAGCGAAAAAATTACCGGACGATCCTATCTTGCACTCTGCAATCATTGTGCTGAATCACCCTGTACTCGCGTATGCCCCACAGAAGCGACCTTTAAGCGATGGGATGGAATTGTGGCAATGGATTATCACCGTTGCATAGGGTGCCGCTTCTGCATGGCCGCATGCCCCTATGGATCCAGGAGCTTCAACTGGCAGGATCCCCGTACGGCCATCAAGAATCCGAGCTTAGCCTACCCGACACGGGAACAGGGTGTTGTGGAAAAGTGCAATTTCTGTTCTGATCGACTAGTAAAGGAATTGCTACCTGCTTGCGTTGAGGCATGCCCGCAAAAGGTGATGACTTTTGGTGATCTGAATGATCCTAAGTCTGAAATCCGGGGACTGCTTGAAAATAACGAGACCATGCAGCGTAAGCCCGAACTGGGTACAAAGCCATCAGTTTTTTACATTATTTAACGATTTCCCATGATTGAGAAAGCTCTGAAAGGAAACCGAAACTACTGGATCTGGATAACATTCCTGTTTCTGGTTATTGCCTCCGCTCTATCAGCTTATAGTAAGCAGAGGTGGTTCGGGCTCACTGTGACCGGGATGGGCCGGGATGTGAGCTGGGGACTTTATATTGCGCAATTCACGTTTCTGGTAGGGGTTGCCGCATCGGCGGTAATGGTGGTACTCCCCTACTATCTCCATAACTATAAGGCATTCGGAAAAATTGTCATTATCGGGGAATTCCTGGCGGTTTCCGCGACCTTGATGTGCCTTCTTTTTATCCTGGCAGATATGGGAAGGCCCGATAGAGTACTCAATGTTATGCTTTATCCCAGTCCTCATTCGATGGTATTCTGGGATGTGCTGGCACTTAACGGCTATTTCATTATAAATCTTGTCAGCGGGTGGACGGTATTGGGAGCCGAACAAAAAGGGATTCCTCCCCCGTCATGGATAAAACCCGTCATCTATCTTTCTATTCCCTGGGCTGTCAGCATCCATACAGTTACTGCATTTCTCTATGCTGGTCTGCCTGGTCGCCATCTATGGCTTACTGCTGTGCTTGCTCCACGCTTTCTTGCATCCGCGTTTGCTGCAGGAACCTCGCTCTTAATTTTAATAACCCTCATACTGAAAAAAGCAACAGGTTTCGATGCCGGCAGTGAAGCAAGGGATAAGCTTGCCGTGTTGGCAACATACGCAGGGGCAACAAATTTCTTCCTGATCGGCACAGAATTCTTCACTGCGTTCTACAGCAACATACCAGGGCACATGCACAGCCTGCAGTACCTCTTTTTCGGCCTTCACGGATACAGCCACCTTGTACCATGGATGTGGTTTTCTCTCACGATCGGTATCGCTTCAGTCGTAGTGCTGTTGATACCAACATTGAGAGCTTCATCCAAATGGTTACCAGCAGCGTGTGCCGGTCTGGTTATTTCCATCTGGATCGACAAAGGGGTTGGTCTGATTCTTGGAGGTTTTGTTCCCTCACCTCTTGAAGAGATTATTGAATACTCCCCTACCCTGACAGAAATAACCATTACACTTGGTATTTGGGCAATCGGAATTCTTGTGCTCACCATGCTGCTCAAGGCTGCTGTAGCCGTCAAAACACAAGAGTAAATATCCGGCAACATTCACCGTGAGAATAGTCCGCGAGATGAAGCGGACTTTTTCTTTGTTAGAGCCTTCAGCTGCATAAACAGGGGGCAGCCACAAGGCTTTAAGGCCTTATTGGCTCTTGTTATCTTCAGTAGAGACTCGCTTAATACATTATTAAAATAACTTCCCTATTATGAAGATTTTTCTACCAATTAACATCAGAATAGATAATAAAAAGATTCTGTTCATCGGTGGTGGTAAAATTGCCATGCACAAGATACTGACGGTGGAAAAGTATAGCTCCAATATTACCATCCTTTCTCCCGCTATCCATGATGAGCTTAAAGGAAAAGGATTTACAGCGATCTACAAGGAGTATGAAAAAAGCGACTTGAACGGGTTTTTTCTTGTCTATGCATGCACGAACAACATTGAGGTAAATCGCAGGATCAAAAACGATTGTGAAACATACGGGATTCTGGTGAATGTGGTGGATAACAGAGAGCTTTCGGATTTCATTTCACCTGCTGTTTTTAAACAGGATGAGATGACTGTTGCCATATCGTCCAATGGACAAAACGTTAAAAAATCTGTCGAGTGGAGAGATAAAATAAAAGCCATACTTCAGAACAATTGAACTGCAAAAGTACCCATAAAAGGATAATAATGACAACCTCAGTACCGGCCCATACCGAAACGCCCGACAATCACAGGAAAGGATATGTATATATCATCGGTGCCGGCCCTGGCGATCCTGAATTGCTCACCCTCAAGGGCGAAAGAGTTCTCTGCGAGGCTGATGTTATTCTCTATGATGACCTCGTCAGCAGCGAACTTATAGAACGGTTTAGTGCCTTGAAGATATATACAGGCAAAAGAAAAGACAGCCACCACTTTGAGCAGGATGAGATTAATGCCGAGATAGTTCGGCATGCCCTGCAAGGAAAGAAAGTTGCTCGATTAAAAGGTGGAGATCCTTTTGTTTTCGGCAGAGGTGGTGAAGAAATAGAAGTGTTACGGAACAACGGAATAGGGTACGAAATCATTCCGGGGATTACTGCTGCCCATGGTGCAAGTGCCTATACTGAAATTCCTTTAACCATGAGAAAAATTTCCTCTTCAGTTGCATTTTGTACAGGACATCCAATCAACAAAATCCAGGTTCCCGATGCTGATACGCTTGTCTATTACATGGTAGCCTCTTCCGTTCACGACGTTCTTGATGCCGTAGTCAACAAGGGATGGCAAGACGATACCAAAGTTGCCATTGTTCAGAATGCAACCAGATACAATCAGAAAATTTTTACCGGTACGCTTGGTGAGTTGAGAAAACGGGAAAAGGCGGTCTATTCCCCAGCGCTGCTTATTCTTGGAGCTAATATCAATCAGTTTATTGAGAATAACTGGTACTCCAAAAAGAAAAAGGTGCTGATTACCGGAGATAATGAGATGATGTACAATAGTGAAGAATATATCACAGTTCCGTTTCCATGTCACCAGGTGGAGGGCGCTGACCAGAATTTGGTTAACCAATGTTTTAGGACTATTAAGGAATATTCCGTCCTATTATTCCAGAACAAGTTGTCTGTGACCTATTTCTTCAAGTACTTACATGAATACGGCAAAGACGTTCGTTATCTCGGAAAAAATAAAATATACACCCTATCGCATACAGCGTTATCGGAGTTGCTTAAATATGGGGTGATTGCGGATTTGTATCTTGAAAATGGATGCTCTGAAAAAATTACAAGCATACTTCAGGAAAAAGGTGTTGAAAATGAAAACATTCTGCTTCCCGGTTCGAATATCAACAATGAATATCTTGTGGATGGACTGATGTCATTAAACAACAAGGTAACACCTCTGAGTGTCTATTATCAAAGAGCTAAGGAACAGGGAAAAACGATTGACCTTGATTTTATTGACGAGATTTATTTTTCATCACCAGCATGTGTTCGAAATTTCAAAAGCTGTTATACCAAAATCCCTGAAAAAATTATGGTGACAACTCCCAGTAAAACAACCGATGCAGAGTACAGAAAGCTTTTTTTATGAACAACATTTCTCCGCAGTTATAGAACTCTATTTGATCCAACCTTGAAGAATAGCTGTACAGCTTACCACGGAAACTATAATCCAGAGGCTGATTCCCTGAGCAAGTGGTCTTATGCCTGTTTTGGCTAATACGTTTCTGGTCATGCCGCTGCCGATAAGAAAGAGAGTTACAACCAGACTCTGTTTTGCAATACCGTTAAGTCCATGCCAGACGGAACCAAACTGAGGAACCAGGGTACTGATAACGGCTGCTGCAACAAAGCCTATGATGAAAAGAGGAACCTTAACCTTCCCTTCCGATTTTGCAAACCAGGCAGCAATAAGAGCTGAGGGCATTATCCAGAGTGCTCTTGTTAGCTTGACTGTTGTGCCGATTGCCAGGGCAGTTGCACCAAAGGCTGCTGCTGCCCCTACGACACTGCTTGTATCATGGATGGCCAAAGCTGCCCAAAGACCAAACTGCCGCTGACCCATATTCAAAAGATGTCCCAAAGGTGGGAAAAGAAGCAGCGCTGCTGAATTAAGGGTGAAAATGGTGGCGAGTGACACTCCAGTCTCTTCGGCTTCTGCTTTTATGACGGGAGCCATGGCTGCGATGGCACTTCCTCCACAAATAGCTGTTCCAAAAGAAATCAGAAGTGATGTTGTTTTATCGGTATTAAATAATTTCCCGAGTAAAAGACCAACGGCCATTGTAATGCTTATGCTTATAGCCGTGTAGAGGAAGGCATCCTTGCCCGTTGTAATGAGTTCGGGAAGATTCATACCAAACCCTAACCCGACTACTGATATCTGCAACAACCGTTTTGTCCAGACCGACACACTTTTACCCCAAGGGTTTCCGGCTGTAATACCAAAGGCAATTCCCGCAACCAAGGCCATTGGTGCACTTACGAAAGGAAAACAACTCGCCGACATCAAAACCAGGAATATTACTTTCAGTTTGATGTCCCCCTTAATTGACACTACTTCATTTTGAACCTTTGCAGCCATTGAATACTCCTCTCATTTATTACATGATCCGAAACACTCATAACTTGTCAAAAAAAAAACTACTATGCCAATGGTAAAGAGTTATAACTCATAACTTGAAGTTATAATGAATAACTAAGAAAACCACCACTATAAGTCCTCAGTATTCTGCTCCTTCATTTGTTAGATCAGTAAGCCTGTACTACAAGTTATAATTAAGGAGAGCAAATCTCATAAACACACCCGATAGTCCCGCCTCAGGCCCGGGAGGAGTAATGAAAAAAAATTGGCGTGGTATAGAGAACCGTTTAATCGTGAGGATCTTGAGGCACCCTGATTCCAGTTCTTTTAAAACTGCATGCCTCGAAATGAAAGCCATGCAGTTCGAATGCAGCAGATAGGATTTTATTGCTTCAGAACTGCCAAGGTACATTTCCACGTTTAAGCCTGATACCTTGACATCTGACTTTTGTAACGCATTGATGACCACCTCAAGTGTCCCTGACCCAGGCTCGCGAAGCAGCAGAGGAATTCCTCGAAGTTCATCTATTCTGATTTCATCTTTTTTTGCCAGTGGATTTTTTACAGAGCTGACCAAAACAATTTCATCCCGCGCAAACGGGGTGTAGTGAATTTCACGACGTTTGGAATCGCCTTCAATAACACCCATCTCAATCTCTTTTCTGAGAAGCGCCTGTTCAATGTGTTCGGTATTGGCGTGGAGCATCTGTAACTGGACATCTTTGTAGCTGCTATTAAACCTGGCAAGAAGTGGCGGCAGCACATATTGAAAAACAGTGGTACTTGCACCAAGCCTCAAACAGCCTTTGTGGGATTCTTTGAGCAGGTTGATTTCATACTCCAATCGCCGGGATATTTCCTGCAACGATTCTGTATGCTTTAAAAGCAGTTGTCCGGCAGTGGTCAGCGATACCGTATTACCTTTCCGTTCAAAAAGCGGAAGTTTGAAATGGTTTTCAAGCTGTTTGATATGCTTGGTAACGGCGGGTTGGGTGATGTATAGTTCATCGGCTGCTTTAGTAAAGCTCAGTCGGCGAGCAACCGTGTCAAATACTTTCAAACGAAAATCAAACATAACATTATTACGTGTTTGTGAGAGATAGTTGAACTATTACTGACACTTGAATCCTTAAATATTTGCCATTGAACGTTTTACCCTCCACTTTAACGGACTGATGAATAAAGAATGGTGTCGCAATACCCCTTTTTGAACAGACATCATGCTGTAAAATAAACATCCGGATGTAACTGAAGAAAAAATGCACCCGACAGCATTTTTCTACTCTTACACCCGGATGAGCGGAGGGATATTAATAAATAAAAAATACTGAGGCGATGACAAGATTCGAACTTGTGATAAAGAGTTTTGCAGACCCTTGGCTTAGACCACTCACCCACATCGCCTTCTAAAATAAACATCCGGGTGGTCATGAAGATTAGATGCACACACACCCGTAAAGCCCCCACATGACTTTACAAAAACCACCCGAATGCCGGAGAACCGTTAGAAGCTTACCGTTGCATAGAGCTCACCACGGAACAGATTGTTGTCTGCTGTTCCAGTAGCATCTTTTTGACTGCTTGCACGATACCTGATAGTCGGTTGCAGGGTGAAGGTCCCTTTATTTGATTCCTGCACCTTAACTACATACTGCGCCCAGACAAATGTATTTTTGTAGTCAGTCTTATGTGCATTATCGGTAGTGCTGTTGTAATCAACCCAGGCTAGAACCGGACCGGACTCACCCTTGACCCTGAAGATATAACCGTTATAATCAATCTTCGTTGACGTATTCGGGATGGTATTATTGTCTCCGGTATAGAATCCACTAAGAGAAATTTTGGATTTCCCTGCAGGAATGAAGGCCTGAGTACCAAAGGAGTACGGAGCACGACCATCCGCAAGATGAGTCAACGTGATAAAGCCCTGTGGAACGATTATGACATCACCAATATTAGCCTTATAGTTAGCAGTGAAACCGTAACCATCGTTAAAAAGCCCTTTATCCGCAGCTGATGAGGAAACGTTGTCAAAATTAACGACAACAGCATTCAACTCACCGTCACCGATCTTTGTGCCATAATTAAAACCTAACAGACGGTCAAAGTGGTTTGTATAAATGGGAGTATCAACCGCATAGAGTTTTGATCCTTGAGGGCCGGCTCCTGGAATTGCATACAGAGTAAGATCCAGAATAGGATTATCTAAGCTTCCGAGCGGAATACGACCGACTACCCAATGGCTACTTTCATCGCCATGACAAAAGTAAAACTGCGAGGCCGTTATTGAATATTGTTCAGTGTTGTTAGCAGTTGCAGGAGTAGTCCCTAACCCACGCCAGCCTCCAGCAACACCTTCGTCCTGAAACAATGCCTTAACGAAGAAGCCATCACCAAGATCAGCAGAAGGCTTCAGACGTACACGATACTGGAGATATTGGTCTTGAGTAGAGGCTTTAACACCCGTAGCAGAAGTAGTATTACCAAAATCTTCTCTAAGACGCAAACCAACTTCACCATTGAGCGTCACATCAGCCGAAGCCGGTGAAGCATATGAGAGAACTGCGAACATCGCAGCAAGTGAAAACATCTTTTTCATGTACTTTACTCCTTGTTTTTGTTGTTTTGTAGTGTTGTTCAGCGTTCAGGTAAAAAAAGGCATAAAAAAAGCCGGCTCTGATTTTGAAAGCCGGCTTTGATATCTTCCGCCCCAATCAACAGGGCATCTAAGTCATTAATCCGGTATTCGGTATATCAGCATCCACAAAGAGACAACAACAGCATGATGAAGTGCTGAAAAATCCTTTATAGAATAAGTCTTGAGCATTCATACGAGTGTCATTTGAATAACAATTGTTAACAATGAGGCTTTTATCTTATTTATTTGCAAGCAAATACCATAAAAATACCATGGATATGGTATAGAAAACAGCCGAATTAAGCTTAATTCGAAAATAAAAGGGGGATTAGAGGTTGGCCGACATGAAAGGCGCTTGCGGGTTGGAGGATTACCCGTTAAGCAGTTCCTGCATCAGGTCAAGCAGCTCGCTTTTGTTGATGGGTTTGGTGACGAATCGGTCGCACCCTGCCTCTTTGGCTTTTTCTTTGTATTCCTGTGAGGTAAATGCCGATTGGGCGATGACGGGCAGGTCGGGATGC
>Ga0194037_1000654_pt1 | contig 26692 bp, 24 predicted proteins | sample JunL306m_MetaG_FD_148653 | JGI IMG/M metagenome (GOLD analysis project Ga0194037, IMG submission 148653) | Anoxic zone freshwater microbial communities from boreal shield lake in IISD Experimental Lakes Area, Ontario, Canada - Jun2016-L304-6m | ecosystem: Environmental > Aquatic > Freshwater >...
CAACACGATTAAAGCCTAATTCAGGGTAGGAGAAAGATATGGCACAGAAAAAAGGCGGCGGCTCAACACGAAATGGCCGTGACTCAGAATCGAAACGCTTAGGCGTTAAGGTATTTGGCGGCGAGCAAATCAATGCTGGCAGTATCATCATTCGTCAACGTGGTACTAAGGTTCATCCAGGTGCTAATGTTGGTATTGGTAAGGATCACACTTTGTTTGCCTTAATTGACGGCCAAGTGGAATTCGGCGTTAAGGGTGCTTTGAAGAAGGCCCAAGTTTCAGTCTTGCCTCGTTCATAAGGCGCCTGACTGAGACACGTTTGATTCAGATTGATTCCGAATTTAACCCTTAGGAACAGGCCTCGCTAAGCGAGGCCTTTTTTATTTATGAAATTTATAGACGAAGCACGTATTGAAGTAATTGCCGGCCAAGGTGGCGCCGGAAGCGCTTCTATGCGCCGCGAAAAGTTTATTGAGTTTGGCGGACCTGACGGTGGCGATGGCGGGAAGGGCGGAAGCGTCTGGGCTATTGCTGATCGCAATATCAATACCTTAATTGATTACCGTTATGCCAAAACACATACCGCCAAAAATGGTGAACCTGGTCGAGGTGCAGATTGTTATGGTCGTGCCGGTGACGATATTGAATTGCGTATGCCGGTCGGCACGATTATTGCCGACTACGACACAGGTGAGCCAATCGCTGATTTAACTACCCATGGTGAGCGTCTTTGCTTGGCACAAGGGGGTGTTGGGGGTTGGGGCAATATTCATTTTAAGAGCAGTACCAATAGAGCACCACGTCAAAAGACGAACGGCAAACCTGGTGAGCGCCGTAAGTTGAAATTGGAATTAAAGGTATTGGCTGATGTGGGTTTGCTCGGCATGCCCAATGCTGGTAAGTCAACCTTGATTACCGCAGTTTCGAATGCGCGTCCGAAGATTGCTGATTACCCATTCACCACGCTGCACCCTAATTTAGGTGTAGTGCGCGTCGGTAACGAACGCAGCTTTGTGATTGCGGATATTCCCGGCTTGATTGAAGGCGCTGCCGAAGGTGCTGGCTTGGGCCATCGATTTTTACGCCACCTACAAAGAACGGGTGTACTTTTGCATTTAGTAGACGTTGCTCCGTTTGATGAAAACGTAGACCCAGTAGCTGATGCCAATGCCATCGTTAATGAGTTGCGCAAGTACGATGAAGCTTTAGTTGAGAAACCACGTTGGTTGGTACTGAACAAAGTAGATATGATTCCCGAGGAAGACCGTCAAAAGGTAGTGACTGACTTTGTGAAAAAGTTCAAGTGGAAGGGTCCTGTTTTTGAGATATCCGCTTTAACTGGCCTTGGCTGCGATAAGCTGTGCTATTCCTTGCAAGATTATTTGGATTCTGTGCGTCGTGATCGGGATGATGCTGAGGAACGTGCTGCGGATCCACGTTATCAAGATCAATCTGAAGATAAACAAGCAGATTAAATTTGCTATTTGCTATGAACGATAAACAAACAAAACGAATAGTTGTCAAAGTAGGATCTAGTCTTGTCACCAATAATGGTGAGGGTCTAGACCACGCTGCTATTGCGAGGTGGGCTGAACAAATGGCTACCTTATTGACTGCTGGGCATGAGGTTTTGATGGTTAGCTCAGGGGCAATTGCGGAAGGTATGCAACGTTTAGGATGGACTAAGCGTCCACATGAAATTCATCAACTTCAAGCAGCTGCAGCAGTCGGGCAAATGGGGCTAGTTCAAGTTTATGAAAGTTGTTTTGCCCGTTTTAATTTACGTAGTGCTCAGATTCTGTTGACGAACTCAGATTTGGCTAATGCAGAACGCAATGCCAATGCCAAGGCTACCTTAGATACCTTGTTGCAGTTGGGCGTTGTCCCAATCATTAATGAGAACGATACTGTGGTTACCGACGAGATTAAGTTTGGCGATAACGATAATCTTGCAGCTTTAGTGGCCAATTTAATTCATGCAGATTTATTGGTTATCTTGACTGATCAAGGCGGTTTATATACTGCTGACCCACGTCAAAATCCTGATGCTACGCTTTTGATAGAGGCTAGTGCGGGTGATCCTGCATTAGAAAAAATGGCTGGTGGTGCTGGTAGCGAATTGAGTAAGGGCGGAATGCTAACCAAGGTATTAGCGGCTAAGCTAGCACGCCAAACGGGCACCACAACTGTGATTGCTTCAGGTCACGAGCCTAACGTACTAACCCGTCTTTTAGCTGGCGAGATAATTGGTACCCGCTTAAAGCCCTCATAATTTAAGATGGATTGCCAAATGAGTTCGTTGGCTTTACTCCTCCAGTAAATCCGTCCGGATTAAGCGAGTTCAAGATTGTTTTTATGCTTTTTTCCTGTGAAGTGAAATTGCAAAATGCCCCTTGTGCTAAGGCTGCTTGATAGCGGTTTGCAACATTACTTTGAATAGTGCGCCAACTTGCTAGGGGGTTTTCTCGCCAAGAGCCATTTTCTAATGTGCCGTAAAGACGCCATTGAAATGAATCGCAACGAATACCTTCATATTGCGCCTGTTGATCGCCATTGGGATTGGTCAGTACTACGATGTAGCGTGTTACTCCATCGGCACCGATCAAAATAGATTTTGTATCTACGGCAAATTTAAAGATCGTCTCCCGTGAAACGTAAAAGGGCTGGAGTGTTTCTTTGTTGGGTGGATTTAAGGGCATTGTTGTACTGCCCTCTTTGAAGACCATTGGTGCGAATGGATCTAAGCCACTTTGCATGGGGTCCCCTGTGCAGGAAATGATCATGCTAGCTATTGAAATGCCAATTGCATAGTTACTAATTTTGCGTAATGAGGCATTCATTTTTCTTTATCCGATGTTGGGGTTGAATTGTCTTGCTCATCATTGCCTGCATAAAACGACTGGAATAAATCAAGCGGACTCCCCCAAGCGAGCTGTTGCAGGCGGAGTCCGCGAGAAAGGTATCTTGCGAGCTCCGAAAGCGCTAATTCATAAACATCTCGTTTGAAGTCGACCACTGTATCCAACTGAATCCAGAAGGGCACCCAGCGCCAAGCATCAAATTCTGGGTGCTCAGAGGCGCGTAACTGAATATCGCTATCTAAACCTACCAAGCGGAGCAGAAACCAGATCTGTTTTTGACCTCGATAGGCAGTGCGGTGGACGCGGGTTGCGTTTTGACGGCGCAAATACTCCTCAGGGACGTCATAACGAAGCCAATCCCTAGTCCGTCCAATAATTTGGACATGTTCTGGCAGCAAGCCAACTTCCTCCTGCAATTCGCGGTACATCGCCTGCTCAGGGCTCTCGCCATGCTGAATTCCACCCTGCGGGAACTGCCACGAATGCTGCCCAACGCGTTTTCCCCAGAAAACCTCGTTATGGCTGTTGAGGAGGACAATGCCGACATTGGGGCGATACCCTTCACGGTCAAGCATGATCGTGCCTCAAATCCTTTAAAATCAACGATTTGATTATATCCATACATGAAAGCTTCACAATCATTTCTCGCCACGCTCAAAGAAGCCCCCTCTGACGCTGAGGTGGTTTCGCACAAACTCATGGTGCGAGCAGGTTTAATTCGCAAGCTAAGCGCAGGTATTTATAACTATTTACCGCTAGGTTTGAAGGTAATCCGTAAGGTAGAAAATATCATTCGCGAAGAAATGAATCGTTCTGGGGCAATTGAATTGCTCATGCCCATGATTCAACCTGCGGAGCTTTGGCAAGAAACGGGTCGTTGGGCAAAGATGGGGCCAGAACTATTACGCATCAAAGATCGCCACGATCGCGATTTTTTAATTCAGCCAACCTCAGAAGAGGTAGTAACTGATTTAGCTCGTAATGAGATTAAGAGCTACAAACAGTTGCCGATCAATTTTTATCAGATCCAAACAAAGTTTCGCGATGAGCGTCGCCCTCGGTTTGGAATCATGCGCGGTCGCGAGTTCAGTATGAAAGATGCTTACTCATTCGATCGTGATGCTGAAGGTTTGCAGAAGTCCTATCAAATCATGTTTGATGCCTACACTCGCATCTTTAAGCGTATGGGGCTTAAGTTTCGTGCGGTGACGGCAGATAACGGGGCGATTGGTGGATCCGGAAGTCAAGAGTTTCATGTGATTGCCGATACTGGTGAAGACGCGATTGTGTATTGCCCAAGCTCAGATTACGCAGCTAATTTAGAAGCGGCCGAATCTCTGGCATTGATAGCAGTAAGAGCTGTAGCTAACGCCCCTATAGCTAAGGTTCCAACACCAGATAAGACGAATTGCGCAGATGTTGCGAAGTTCTTAGCTATTCCTCTTGAAACAACAGTGAAGTCATTGTTGTTCGCAGTGGATCAAGAAAAAGGCCCAGCCAAACTCTATATGTTGCTTGTGCGTGGTGATCATGAGCTCAACGAAGTGAAGGCGAGTAAAGTTCCTGGTATGGCTGAATCTCGCTTCGCCACTGAAGCAGAAATTAAGCAAGCTTGTAATGCACCTGCTGGTTATCTGGGGCCTGTTGGTGTGAGTGCCGATGTCACAGTGGTCGCTGATCGCACAGTTGCCAATATGGCGGATTTTGTCTGCGGTGCCAACGATGCAGGATATCACTTGACTGGTGTTAATTGGGGTCGTGATTTACCAGAGCCTTTAGTGTTAGATATTCGCAATGCAGTGATAGGTGATCCTTCTCCAGATGGAAAAGGGGTGGTGGATATCTGCCGTGGTATTGAAGTTGGCCATGTATTCCAACTGGGAACGCGCTATTCTGAAGCAATGCGATGCACTTACTTAGATCAACAAGGCAAAGCACAGCCGATGGTCATGGGTTGTTATGGCATTGGGGTTACTCGTCTGCTTGGCGCAGCGATTGAACAAGGGCATGATGAGCGCGGCATTATTTGGCCAATCTCAATGGCGCCATTTGAAGTGGTGATTTGTCCAATGGGTTACGACAAATCTGAGCAAGTAAAGCTAGCTTGCGATCAACTCCATGATGAATTGCTTGCTGCTGGCATCGATGTGATTTTAGACGATCGTAATGAACGCCCAGGTGCGATGTTTGCTGATTGGGAATTAATTGGTGCACCATTTCGCGTAGTAATTGGGGATCGTGGTCTGGCTGATTCTCAAGTGGAATTTAAAGGTCGCACTGATGCTGAGTCTGAAAATATTCCACTGGCTGAAATCAAAGCAAAAGTGATTGCAGTTGTTCAAGCTGCCAAAAACGCAATTAGTTAATTCCAGTAATTACTGAAGTTTATTTCTTAAAGAGGCCGCCAATACCTTTGGCGGCTCCTTTCGCGGCCATGGTTGCCATGGTGCGCGCCATTTTTCCACCTTTGAACTGCTTCATCATGGTTTGCATTTGCTCGAATTGAGCAAGTAGGCGGTTGACCTCCTGAACCTCGACGCCAGCACCTGCCGCAATGCGACGTTTGCGACTGGCTTTGAGGAGCTCTGGTTTGCTACGTTCGCGTGGGGTCATGCTGTCAATAATGCCGCGCATGCGGGTAGTTTGTTTGTCAGCATTACTCAGGTTGGTTTTTGATGCTGCTTGAGCGACTTGATTCGGAAGTTTATCCATCAAGCTTGCCATGCCACCCATCTTTTGCATTTGCATGAGTTGATCCCGAAAATCTCCGAGATCAAACCCACCCTTTGAAATTTTGCTCGCCAGCTTTTCAGCTTTGGCGACATCAACGTGTTGCTGTGCTTGTTCAACCAAGGCCAGAATATCGCCCATGCCCAAAATACGGTTAGCCATGCGCTCGGCATCAAAGGCCTCAAGGCCATCCATTTTTTCGGCCACACCAATAAATTTGAGTGGTACTCCTGTTACCTGGCGCACAGAAAGGGCTGCACCACCGCGGGAATCACCATCTAACTTCGTTAAAATAATGCCGGTAAGGGGTAGGGCCTCATGAAAGGCTTTTGCGGTATTGACGGCATCTTGGCCCAGCATGGCATCAACTACGAATAAGGTTTCAATCGGATTTAAGCTTGCATGCAAGGTTTGAATTTCTTGCATGAGCGCTTCATCAATGCCCAAACGGCCTGCCGTATCCACTATTACCACATCAAAATAATGACGGCGTGCCCAGTCCAGGGCAGCTAGAGCGATATCGTTTGGTTTTTGATGAATGTTGCTTGGAAAAAATTCCGCACCAACCTGCTTGGTAACCGTTTCTAGCTGCTCGATAGCGGCTGGACGATATACGTCACAAGAAACAGTCAGAACCTTCTTTTTCTTTTTTTCTTGCAACCACTTTGCTAGCTTGCCAACGGAGGTAGTTTTACCCGCACCTTGCAAACCCGCCATCAAAATGACCGCGGGAGGCTGGGTTGCTAAATTCAGCTCGCCACTCTTCTGGGTGTCGCCCATCATGACTTGGGCAAGTTCACGCTGAACTACAGCAACCAGGGCTTGACCAGGACTAAGGCTGCCAACCACTTCTTCGCCAAGGGCTTTAAATTTAATTTGTTCTAGTAATGACTTCACTACTGGTAGCGCTACATCGGCCTCTAGTAAGGCCAAACGGATCTCCCGCAGCATTTCTGCGGTGTTGGCTTCAGTAAGCCGGGCTTGTCCCCGCATTGTTTTCACAACACGGGATAGACGGTCGGTGAGGTTCTCTAGCATTTATCGATTAGACTTTCCAGATGGATATTTTAGGTTACTCAAGTTACGGATGGATTCCATCCTTAATTTATTTACTTCTTTTGCTTATTTTGAGCTTCAAAGCCAAGGGTGGCCTTGAGTCTCCCTTAACTGCTGGACTTCTGCAGGTCACGATTTTTATAGCGTTGTTGATTCATGCGATTGTCCTGCATGACTCAGTTTTTACCTCCCAGGGATTTGTATTTGGTTTTGCCCAAGATTTATCCTTAATTGCTTGGGTGGGCCTCGCCTTTTATTGGTTCCAGTCCTGGTTTTTACCAATCTCCAGTTTGCGTTGGATGGCCTTGGTGTTTGCATTTATTTGTGCCTTACTGCCGGGCTTATTTCCTGGAACACTCATTTCGCCGAAGGCCGTATCAGACCCTTGGTTCAAGGGGCACTTTATTGTGGCAACGATTTCAGTTGGCCTACTGAGTTTAGCGGCTATGCACGCCATGCTGATGAGTGTGCAGGATCGCGCATTACACCGTCAATTAGCCATCGTCCCAAATAGTCGCGTCGCCCATTGGCTCGAAGACTTGCCACCATTAATGACAATGGAAAGCCTGCTATTTAATTTGCTCTATGTTGGTTTTGCGCTTTTGAGCTTAACGGTGTTCTCTGGCTTGTTGTTTTCTCAAGCGCTATTTGGGAAGCCTTTGGTCTTTGATCACAAAACGATTTTTGCATTAGTTTCTTGGTTCTTATTTGCAGGCTTACTAATTGCACGTTGGCGAGTGGGCTTACGCGGCAGAACTGCGATTCGTTGGGTATTAAGCGCATACACTGCTTTACTCTTGGCCTATGTCGGCAGTCGTTTCGTATTGGAAGTAATCCTTCAGAGAGTATGACCCTTGCTTAAGTGGATTCTATTGTTTTTAGGGATTGGCGTTTTTTACCTGTGGTTTAAGGGCCAGAAACAAGCCAAAATTAAACAAAAAAATATGGTCAAGCCCAATGTCAATAAGGCTGCAACAGCTTTAAAGCCGCAAACAATGGTTCAATGTCAATATTGCAAAGTTCATCTGCCTCAAGCAGATGCGATGGTAAATGATGGACGTTTTTATTGCTCAAAGGAGCACCTTCAAGCGCTAGATGAGCAGGGCTGGATCGGTGCTGCAGCTTGGCGTATCTCTCCTAATCAAGATGTTAGATTGGAAAATATTCAGCCTGACTTACTTGTGATTCATCACATCAGTCTTCCACCTGGCGCATTTAAAAATCAAGACTCCAGTCACCATATTGTGGATTTTTTTCAAAATCAACTGGATCTAAGTGCACATCCCTATTTTGCAGAAATAGCAGATCAAAAAGTTTCAAGTCATTTCCTGATCACTCGCACAGGTGAACTAGTTCAGTTTGTACCAACCCAAAATAGAGCCTGGCACGCAGGCTCATCCTCATTTATGGGCAGGGAAAAGTGCAATAATTTTTCTATTGGCGTTGAGTTAGAGGGGGATGGCGATACGCCTTTTACAGAGATTCAGTACAAATCATTAACTCAACTAGTTCAAAAATTATTAAGTAGTTATCCAAATCTTCAATTTGCAGGGCATAGCGATATAGCGCCCGATCGAAAAACAGACCCAGGAAAATATTTTGATTGGGAAAGGTTCCAAAAAGAGACAGCTATTGCGCCAGAAAAAATGCCTTATGGCGTAATTTCTCGTTAGTGCAAATGGTTGTATGTGAGCATACGCTCACTTGTTTAGCCTTTTACTTAAAAGGTCTAAAAATTCCGCACCAAATTGATCTTAAAAATAGAGCAAAACCTAGTGAAAGTACTGACAAAAATTTGTCATAAATAACTTACAAAAGACTGAATATTTCCCTATACTTAGTACCCAATGCAGTTCAGGACACTAGATGTAGTGTTTGAACCCCGTAATACCCGATTGTTTTTTAACGATAATTTGTCCAAATAACTATATATAAGCAGGAGCAACATGACATACGCAAATCCACTGACGGCAGGCCAGCCAACTGGAGCGAATAACCCAGGAATGGGTTCTGCGGGGGAGATCAATCAAGCCCCTTCTGCTGGTTTTGTGGCTGGCGGTGTTGGTGGCACTCAGGCAACGCAATTGTCTGATTACAAAATTATTCGCCGTAATGGCTCTGTTGTTGCATTTGAGCCATCCAAAATCGCCATTGCAGTAACCAAAGCATTTTTAGCGGTTAACGGTGGCCAGGGCGCTGCCTCTGCACGCGTGCGTGAGCAGGTTGAACAATTAACCAATTCCGTTGTGCGTGCTTTATTGCGTAGCCGTCCAAACGGGGGCACTTTCCATATCGAGGATATTCAAGACCAAGTTGAATTGGCATTGATGCGCAGTGGCGAGCATAACGTTGCCCGCGCCTATGTTCTCTATCGTGAAAAACGGAATCAAGAGCGTGCGGCTCAACAAGAATCTTCTCAAGATACTCAAGTAGCTAATCAAGCTGGTGAGTCTGGTATCAAGGTTACCGATGAGGGCCAAGAGAAGTGGCTTGATATGGCTGCTTTGCGCACAGTGATAGAGGCAGCTTGTGAAGGCTTGGGTAATCAAATCGATGCCACGCCAATCATTACTGAAACTATCAAGAATTTGTACGATGGCGTACCAATGGCTCAAGTGTATGACTCAGCTATCTTGGCTTCCCGTACCTTAATTGAAAAAGATCCCGCTTACAGCCAGGTAACGGCTCGTATCTTGATGCACGTGATTCGGAAAGAAATTTTGGGTCATGAGGTATTGCAAGGCAATATGCAAGCTGAATACGGTACTTACTTTGCCAAGTACATCAACGAAGGTATTGCCGCTGAGTTATTAGATCCACGGATGCGTGAATTTGACTTGCCACGTTTGGCTGCAGCATTAAATGCTAGCCGTGACTTGCAGTTCAACTACCTTGGCTTGCAAACCTTGTATGACCGCTACTTCTTGCACATTGAAGAGCGTCGTATTGAGATGCCACAGGCTTTCTTTATGCGCGTGGCAATGGGCTTGTCATTGAATGAGCTTGACCGTGAGCGGCGTGCGATTGAATTCTATGAAATTCTTTCAACATTCGATTTCATGTCCAGCACGCCTACATTGTTTAACTCAGCGACAACACGTCCACAGCTCTCAAGCTGCTACTTGACTACTGTAGATGATGACCTTGATGGTATCTACGAAGCATTAAAAGAAAATGCATTGTTGTCTAAGTTTGCCGGTGGTTTGGGTAACGATTGGACAAACGTTCGCGCACTAGGAAGTCATATCAAAGGTACCAACGGTAAATCCCAGGGTGTCGTACCATTCTTAAAAGTGGTGAATGACACTGCGGTTGCCGTGAATCAGGGCGGAAAGCGCAAGGGTGCTGTTTGTGCCTATTTGGAAACATGGCATTTAGATATTGAAGAATTCTTGGAGTTGCGTAAAAACACTGGTGACGACCGTCGTCGCACCCATGATATGAATACCTCTAACTGGATTCCTGACTTGTTTATGAAGCGTGTCATGGAAAACGGCGACTGGACTTTATTTTCCCCTTCCAATACCCCTGACTTGCATGACAAGTACGGTAAGGCCTTCGAAGAGGCTTATGTTGCCTATGAGCAAAAAGCAGATCGTGGTGAATTGAAGCCATTCCGCAGGATCCCTGCACAGCAGTTATGGCGCAAGATGCTAGGCATGTTGTTTGAAACTGGTCATCCATGGATTACGTTTAAAGATCCTTGCAATATTCGTAGCCCACAACAGCACATTGGCGTGGTTCACTCTTCCAACTTGTGTACAGAGATCACTCTCAATACAAACGAGACCGAGATTGCTGTATGTAACTTAGGTTCTGTGAACTTAACAGCGCATATGACGACAGATGCCAATGGCAAAATGATTTTGGACCACGAGAAGCTCCAGAAGACTGTACGCACTGCAATGCGTATGCTCGACAACGTCATCGACATTAACTACTACGCTGTTGTTAAAGCCCGCACTTCTAATCTGAAGCATCGTCCAGTTGGTATGGGCATCATGGGCTTCCAAGACTGCTTGCATATGCAGCGCATTCCTTACGCCAGCGACGAAGCTGTGAAATTTGCGGATTCCTCTATGGAGGCAGTTTGCTACTACGCTTATCAAGCTTCATGTGAATTGGCAGAAGAGCGGGGCGTTTATAGCACTTACAAAGGTTCTTTATGGGACCGTGGCATCCTTCCACAAGATTCAGTAGCGTTGTTGGCAGCTGAGCGCGGCGGTTATCTAGAGGTAGATAACTCTTCCGCAATGGATTGGAGTGGTTTACGTGCTCGTATCAAGCAACATGGTATGCGTAACTCTAATTGTGTAGCGATTGCCCCAACTGCAACGATTTCGAACATCATTGGTGTTTCTGCTTGCATCGAACCAACATTCCAGAACCTGTTTGTGAAATCAAACCTTTCTGGTGAGTTCACGGTGGTTAATGAGTACCTGGTGCGTGATTTGAAGGATCGCGGTCTTTGGGATGAAGTGATGATTGCCGATTTGAAGTACTTCGATGGTACTTTGTCTAAAATTGATCGTATTCCACAAGACTTGCGAGATTTGTACGCGACTGCCTTTGAGGTCGAGCCAAGCTGGTTGGTTGAAGCGGCCTCCCGTCGTCAGAAGTGGATTGACCAAGCACAGTCCTTGAATATCTACATGGGTGGCGCATCTGGTAAGAAATTGGATGACACTTATAAATTAGCTTGGTTGCGTGGTTTGAAGACAACCTACTACCTCCGCACTATGGCTGCAACGCACGTTGAGAAGTCGACTGTTACTAGCGGCCAGCTGAATTCCGTTTCTAGCGGTGGCGGTGTTAATGGTACTGATGCCGCCGCTGCAAGCGCTGCTGGCGGAGTTGAAGCTGACGGCCCGGTTTGCACAATGCGTCCAGGTGATGCTGGTTTCGAAGAATGTGAAGCTTGCCAATAAGCGATTTGCTTATTGGTTAGAAATTAAAGAATTTAGGAGAGAGTTATGTTGAATTGGGATGAGGAAGTTGCTCCAGCACTAACGAAAGCTGCCTTTGTACCGCAGCCGGTTGCAATGGAGCCACAACGTCCGCAGCCGGATCAAGTTGCGATGGCAGCACAAACCGTAGCACCTGCGCCAGTAGAGGTTGCCAATTTATCTGGTGGCGTAGCCTTGCGCGTGAATGCCGCTGATAAGCGCGTGATTAATGCCAAGACTGACGTGAATCAGTTGGTGCCATTTAAATATAAGTGGGCGTGGGAGAAGTATTTAGCTGGTTGTGCAAACCACTGGATGCCACAAGAGATCAATATGAACCGCGATATTGCGCTTTGGAAGGATCCGAATGGTTTAACAGAGGATGAGCGCCGCATTATTAAACGCAATCTCGGTTTTTTTACCACTGCCGATTCGTTGGCAGCTAACAATATTGTTTTGGGTACTTACCGCCACATTACTGCTCCAGAATGCCGCCAATACCTATTGCGCCAGGCTTTTGAAGAGGCGATTCATACCCATGCATACCAATATATTGTGGAATCCCTGGGCTTAGACCAGAGTGAAATCTTCAATGCGTACAACGAAATTGAATCAATTCGTGCGAAAGATCAGTTCTTAATTCCGTTTATTGATGTTTTAACTGACCCGAATTTTCAGACTGGCACATTAGAAAACGATCAAAAGTTGCTCCGATCACTCATCGTTTTTGCCTGCGTAATGGAAGGATTATTCTTTTATGTTGGTTTTACGCAAATACTTGCAATGGGTCGTCAAAACAAAATGACGGGTGCTGCTGAGCAGTATCAATACATTCTTCGCGACGAGTCAATGCACTGTAATTTTGGCATCGATTTAATTAATCAAATTAAGCTGGAGAACCCGCAGTTATGGACTTCGGCGTTCAAAGATGAGATCAAATCGATCTTCGAAAAAGCGGTCGAATTAGAGTACCGTTATGCCGAAGATACGATGCCTCGAGGAGTGCTCGGATTGAACGCTCCGATGTTCAAAGGGTACCTAAGATACATCTGTAATCGCAGATGTTTGCAAATAGGACTTGACGCGATGTTCCCAAATGAAGAGAATCCATTTCCATGGATGTCAGAAATGATTGATCTGAAAAAAGAACGAAACTTTTTTGAGACACGCGTTATTGAGTATCAAACCGGTGGTGCGCTGAATTGGGAGTAACAAGGTAATAAGAAAGCGCGTAACTGGCTAAATAGGAGATTAGACGGTTGGATAGTTTTAGAAGTCAGCAAAACCAGACTCAAATCCGAAAACCCTTGTTGAAGGGTGCCTGTACTATTCCCTCTATTTTTTCCAGCATATTTAAGAAGCCGTTACCTTTTGGGGTCACGGCTTTTTTTCCAAGATTCATTAGCGTGCAGCACTTAGCATCAAGCCGCGCGCCGATGAATGGCTCGCTCGTCAGATCCAAGCGGTTGCAAAACCAGGCGGAAATGAATGGTCGGGTCTTCTTAATCGGAAGTTTGTACTAATCCTCACGTGAAGGAGCAATACTATGGCAATCGCCAAGAAAAAACCTGCTGCAAAAAAACCAGCTGCTAAGAAAAAAGTAGCTGCTAAGAAACCAGCTGCTAAAAAAGTAGCTAAAAAGAAGCCTGCTGCTAAAAAGCGTCCAGCTGCTAAAAAAGCTGCCGCTAAGAAGCCAGCCGCTAAAAAGCGTCCTGCTGCTAAAAAGCGTCCAGCTGCTAAAAAAGCTGCCGCTAAGAAGCCAGCCGCTAAAAAGCGTCCAGCTGCTAAAAAGCGTCCAGCTGCAAAAAAAAAGTAATTAAGCCTACTGCGAAGAAAGCGGGCCCCGCTGTAAAAAAGCCCGCGGCTAAGAAAGCTGCACCAGCGACTAGTGCGTTGAATCCTGCTGCTGCCTGGCCCTTCCCAACTGGCACACGTCCTTAACAGACGGGTGTTACTCGAAGGGGTCTCTCACGAGACCCCTTTTTTATTGCTTAATTTTGTTGGTAATTTGGGCAAAGACCCAAAGCGAGTGCGCTAACTAGAAGCTGAAGCCAAACGCGGATTTGAATTGAACTGCTATCTCATCTTTGCTTAATTGGTGATTTTGTGGTCCTTGGTGGGTAATTTTGATTGAGCCCAACAAACTCGCTAGGCGACCAGTAGTTTCCCAATCCATGTTGCTCTCCAATCCAAAAAGCAATCCACCGCGGAAAGCATCGCCACATCCTGTCGGGTCTACTACTTTTGCTGCTGGTACTGGTGGAATGGCAATGCACTTACCACCTGAATAGATATCTGCACCTTCAGCACCTTTAGTAACAATCAGCGCCTTGACACGCTCAGCGATTTTTGTCAGGCTCAGCCCTGTTCTTTGGGAGAGCATTTCTCCTTCATAGTCATTGACAGCTAAATAACTCGCGATATCAACCAGCTCAAGGAGCTCAGGACCATTAAACATCGGCAAGCCTTGACCAGGATCAAAGATAAAGGGAATACTCGCATCAGCTAATTGATGGCAGTGCTCCCACATTCCTCGGCGACCATCTGGCGCCACGATCCCTAGCTTAGCTGAGCCCTTGCTGTTTTTATTGCGCTCCGCTACTACTGCAGAAACTTGATTTAAGTGTGATTCACCCATGGCACCAGGATGGAACGCAGTGATTTGATTATTGGCTTGATCAGTGGTGATCATGGCTTGCGCAGTAAATGCATCATCGATTTGACGTATGTGACTAGCGTCAATATTCAGTTCTTTTAGACGATTTAGGTAAGGGGCTGCATCACCACCAACAGTGGCCATGATGATGGGATCGCCGCCTAATAGATTCAGGTTGTAAGCAATATTGCCAGCGCAACCACCAAATTCTCGGCGCATTGTGGGGACTAAAAAGGCGACGTTCAGAATGTGGATCTGGTCAGGCAAGATTTGATCAGCAAATTTGCCTTCAAAGTTCATGATGGTGTCGTAGGCGATAGAGCCACAGATCAAGCTAGCCATAGATTACTTTCTGTAAATGGTGAAAACAAATAAAGGTGAATAAGAGTAAGAATAAAGCGCAAGCGAATTTAGAGATGTGTTTGGGGGTAAAACACCCTCACTCGAAAGCCTGCAGCATTTGCTGGTAACGAAAGAGGTAAATTAGTTTGGATTTGCTCGCCTGAGGCAACGCCATTGCGTAAAAAATCAGAATGAGATTCTTGCCAGGTGATTGGTAACCATTCTTTTGGTGTTAATTGGATTGATTTGATCTCAGATTCTTCTGCATCAGTAAGAGAAATTTCTAAATTGGGAGATAAAACAGCAATCGCAAGACGATTTTGTATTGCAACTTGTAGTGTCGATTGATTTGTGGAGCTTTTAAGGCCCTCTCGCGCGTTTTCAGGAGATAGGGTGACGGATATTATTTTCCAAGCAGAAAAATCCCTCACGGGGCGATTAAAGCATCCTAGTGCACTACACAATTTTTCATCAAACCGCTGTAATGCAGAAAATGCAGAGACTGCAAAAGCATTTGATGTGCCATCAATACGCGGAGCAAGTAATGGAAGCAGTGTATTTCTGGAGAGGTGCTCTGCAAATACAAGAAGTAAGACTAAAAAAAAGCTAAGCAGTACTAAGTGGATTCTTTTTTTTTGCGCAGGTGCAGCAAAACCAATCTCTTTTGCACTTTGCCTCTCTTTGCTAAGAGTGCCATGCAGGCAAACCCAACCTTCACTTTCTTTCCAGACGGAGAGTTCTAACCATTGGCTATAGGTCGCTATCACTTCTTCGGCCTGACGAGCCAACACGCCAGAGAGAACAATCTGACCACCTAAACGCATTTTATTAACCAATGCGGGAGCAAGCACTTGCAATGGATTTGCCAGAATATTGGCCATCACAATATCGTATTTAGTTTCTGCAGCAAGTTCTTGCGCATCTTCGTTGGGCAGAACGAACTGAATCTCGGTGTGATTGATTTCTGCATTGCTGCGAGCTGCTACCATCGCCTGCGGGTCGATATCGGTACCAATCACCGGTTTGCAGCCCAATTTGGCCGCTGCGATGGCCAAGATTCCTGAGCCACATCCGTAGTCAAGCAGACTTTGATTATGAAGCCCAGAATGTTCTTCCAGCCAAAGTAAACATAAGTGGGTAGTTGGATGACTGCCAGTACCAAAAGCCAAACCTGGATCGACTGCTAAACAAATAGCGTTTGGATCGCTTGGTGCTTCGTGCCAAGATGGAACCACCCAAATGCGTTTTCCAATCTGAATCGGGGCAAACTGACTTTGGGTAAGCCTCACCCAATCTTGGTCTTCAACAATGTTTTCTTGTGGCGTAGATAAGTGAAAGCCAGACTCTTTTAGGGAGGTCAATAACTCTAGAATAAATTCTGCGCTAGCTGAAGCATCTATCTCTGGATTAAAGAGGGCGGTAACAGAAGATCTATCCCATGCTTGAACTTCTGGAGCTAGGCCAGGCTCTCCATACAACGGGTTTTCATCATATCCACCGGCAGCATCATCTTCTACGGTGACGGAAAGGGCGCCCAATTCCAACAGCACATCACCTAAAGGTTCTGCAGTTTCAGCCGGTACCGTGAATACGAGTTCACGATAAGACATAAGGCGCTCGCATGAATTATGGTTTTCCGCGACTAGCGGCTTGCTCTTCTAGCCGATGCTCTAGGTAATGAATGCTGGTACCGCCCTCTATGAAGTTCGGATCCAACATGAGTTCACGGTGCAAAGGTACGTTAGTCGTAATACCATCAATGACCATCTCTGAGAGAGCAATTTGCATGCGGCGGATCGCTTGTTCGCGAGTATTGCCGTAAGAGATTAACTTACCAATCATCGAGTCATAATTTGAAGGAACAACATAGCCACTATAGGCATGTGAATCGACACGAATTCCGGGGCCACCCGGCATATGGAAGGACCCAATTTTGCCTGGGCTTGGTGTGAACTTGAAAGGATCTTCCGCATTTAAGCGACATTCAATGGCATGCCCACGGAACACAATGTCTTTTTGGCGATAGGCTAGTTTCAGGCCAGCAGCAATTCGAATCTGTTCTTGAACAATGTCAACACCAGTAATCATTTCGGTTACAGGGTGTTCAACCTGAACGCGGGTATTCATCTCGATAAAGAAGAACTCATTGTTCTCATAAAGAAACTCAAAGGTTCCTGCACCACGGTAGCCAATCCTACGACAGGCTTCTGCGCAGCGCTCACCAATCTTAGCAATCAAGCGACGATCAATACCAGGCGCGGGCGCTTCTTCAATCACTTTTTGATGGCGACGCTGCATTGAGCAATCTCGTTCACCTAACCAGATTGCGCTGCCATGCGTATCCGCCAGAATCTGAATTTCTACGTGGCGAGGTTTTTCTAAAAACTTCTCCATATAGACTTCTGGATTACCAAAAGCACGTCCTGCTTCTTCACGCGTCATATTGACGGCATTCAGGAGCGCGGCTTCTGTGTGCACAACACGCATGCCACGTCCGCCACCACCACCAGCGGCTTTGATGATGACTGGATACCCTACTTTTTTAGCCGTAGCAATAATTTCTTTTGGGTCATCGGGCAAGGCACCCTCAGAACCGGGCACGCAAGGCACACCCGCTTTAATCATGGCGCGTTTTGCGGATACCTTGTCGCCCATCAGGCGAATTGATGCAGCAGTCGGACCAATGAAGGCAAAGCCTGATTTTTCAACGCGTTCAGCAAAGTCAGCATTCTCAGAGAGGAAACCATAGCCGGGGTGAATTGCTTCAGCATCGGTTACTTCAGCAGCCGAAATAATGGCTGGCATATTGAGATAGCTTAACGGCGATGGAGCAGGTCCTATACATACCGCTTCATCAGCGAGCTTTACATATTTGGCTTCTTTATCCGCAGTAGAGTAGACCACTACAGTTTTAATTCCCAGCTCGCGGCAAGCGCGTTGGATGCGGAGAGCAATTTCCCCCCGATTGGCAATCAGAATCTTATCGAACATGGCAGCTCTAAGTTAAGTAAAAATGGATTAGAGGGCTTAATGAATTAAGCAATGATGAAAAGAGGTTGATCAAACTCCACCCCTTGACCATTTTCACAAAGAATCTCTTTAATTACGCCAGCTTGTTCGGATTCAATCTCGTTAAGCAACTTCATGGCCTCAATAATGCAAAGTGTTTGGCCTACTTTTACCGTGTCACCAATATTGACAAAGTTTGGTGACTCTGGATTGGCCGCGCGATAGAAAGTACCCACCATCGGAGAGCGTGCAACAAAACCGGTATCAGCGGTTGTTGCCTCAGTGGTTGAGGGAGCAGACTCAGGATTGGCGGCTGGTGTAGCTTGTATTGCTGGTACTGGTTGAGTTGCGTAAACCACTTGACCAGTTGGCGCTGAAGATCCGGCGTTAACAATGCGAACACGGTCTTCACCTTCATTAACCTCTAACTCAGAAATGCCTGACTCAGAGACTAGGTCGATCAAGGTTTTTAATTTTCTCAGATCCATGCGAGTACTTCCTCTCTTGTGATTCTTAAATGAAGCTTATTTTTGTAGACGGGCAATAGCTGCTTGCAGGGCCAATTCATAACCAATTGCTCCGAGACCACAGATCACGCCTGTAGCAATATCGGATAAATAGGAATGTTTGCGGAATTCTTCGCGCTGATGAATATTGGATAGATGGATTTCCACAAAAGGGATGGCTACTCCAGCCAAAACATCACGCAGTGCAACGCTGGTGTGGGTAAATGCCCCTGGATTAATGATGATGAAATCAATCCCATCTTGCTTTGCTTTTTGAATGCGATCTATCAGTTCGCCTTCATGATTACTTTGATAGGTACTCAAATCCACAGATTGGGCTTTAGCCAGATCTTCCAACTTTCTATGGATCTCTTCAAGGGTAGTTTTTCCATAAACCTCAGGTTCACGGCTTCCCAATAGATTAAGGTTTGGACCCTGAATTACGAGAATTGAAGCTTTTTTAGACATAGATCCCTATTTTTAGAGGCAGTTAGGAGTTAATTGCAAAAATGGGCTTTGCTTGCCTGAACAACTTTTTTATTTCATCTGTTGAGGGGGAAAGTATACATTCCCAGAGGGGCTAAAAGATTAAAAACAGCTGCAAATGCGGATTTTTCTCTATTTTTGCAGACGGAAATCAAAAATCATACAATTAATTGCCTAAAATTTAAGCAATTTAGAATAATGGCTTAATTTTTAACATTCCATAAAATATCTTATAAAGCAGATTTAATTGCTTTTCTGAGCTCTTCTTCGCTTATCTTTCCTAATTTTGTATAGATAGATTTACCTTTAGCGCTGATGATGACTGTGTAGGGTAGGGCCCCTTGAGTATTCCCCATTTGTTTTGAGAGGCTGCTACCCTCCATACCACCAATCACAATTGGGTAGGAGACAGGGGTGCTTTTCAGGAATTCGCGAATATTAGAGGGTGAATCAATGCCGATGCCGACAAATACGACATTTTGCTGCAAAAATTCTTGCTGAAGTAGATCTAGAGTGGGCATTTCCTCGACGCAAGGGGGGCACCAGGAGGCCCAAAAGTTCACTACCAAGACTTTTCCCTGCCATTCACCGGAATTTACGGGCTTTCCATCGGGCGATTGCCAGACATTGGCAAAAAAGGCTTTGATGGAGGGCTCGCTCGCAAGGCCTGTTTTGGAAATCCACTGCGAAGTTAGGGTGCCCCCAAGCAATGCCAGTAGGCTAATTACGACGATGATGAGCCATTGTCTGCGGTTCATTGCAACTCCTTCGCTAAAATTCGCAGATGCATATACATATCTTGGGCATTTGCGGTACTTTCATGGGCGGCATAGCCGCAATCGCTCGGCAAGCCGGACATCGTGTTACTGGTTGTGACGCTAACGTCTATCCGCCAATGAGTACTCAGCTTGAGGCTCAAGGCATCGAACTGATTGAGGGATTTTCACCAGACCAATTATTGCAGTTTGAGACGAAGCCTGATTTATTTGTTATCGGCAATGTAGTTTCTCGGGGCAACCCATTGATGGAGGCCATTCTGAATCAAGGCCTGCCTTATATTTCTGGACCACAGTGGCTGGGCGAACAGGTTTTATATGGCAGACACGTCTTAGCAGTTGCTGGCACGCATGGTAAGACCACCACAGCTGCCATGCTCACTTGGATTCTAGAATTTAATGACTACAAACCGGGTTATTTGATTGGCGGCGTGCCTCTGAATTTCGCCGTATCGGCACGCTTAGGTGAGAGTCAGTATTTTGTGATTGAAGCTGATGAATACGATACCGCGTTTTTTGATAAGCGCAGTAAGTTTGTGCACTACAGACCCCGCACCGCCTTGCTCAACAATTTGGAGTTTGACCATGCCGATATCTTTGTAGACCTTGCGGCAATTGAAACTCAATTCCATCATTTAGTTCGCACCGTACCTAGCGATGGCCTGTTGGTTGTGAATGGTGAGGAGCCTGCTTTGGAGCGGGTAGTCACACGCGGTGCTTGGGCGCCAGTGGAGCGTTTTGGGCACGAAGTTACCAATGACTGGTCTTTGATTTCTCAAGAAGAGGATGGCTTCATTGTGCGGAAGTCTGGCAAAGAGGTGGCGAATGTGAAGTGGGCTGTAGATTCTGGGGTCATGGGACGCCACAATCAACTCAATGCCTTGGCTGCTATTGCTTCAGCCAATCATATTGGTATTTCTCCTATAAATTCAGCAAGGGCATTAGCTGATTTTAAGAATGTAAAACGGCGCCTTGAAACTATTGGCATTACAAACAATATTACGGTGTATGACGATTTTGCGCATCACCCAACTGCCATCACTACTACCTTAGATGGTTTGCGTCGTCGCGTCGGTAATGCCCGAATTTTGGCCGTCTTGGAGCCTCGCTCCAATACGATGAAGCTTGGGGTAATGAAAGCCCAATTACCGGCAAGCCTCCATGCAGCGGATAAGGTATTTGCTTATGGCGCCAATGTGGGTAAAGAATCTTTAGGCTGGGATTTGCAGGAAGTGTTGTTACCACTCAATGCTCAAGAGCAAGCTAAAGCGCAAGCTTTTGATGATCTAGAGGCTTTAGTCAAGGCTGTCGTAAACGAGGCAAAGCCTGGTGATCACATCCTAGTAATGAGTAATGGCGGATTTGGTGGAGTACATCAAAAAATATTACAGGCCATTGCGGTCTAATAGACGTAAATCGAGGAAAAAAATGAGTAACAGATTAAAAGACAAAGTGGCAATCATTACAGGCGCTGCCAAGGGAATTGGCTTTGCCACGGCAGAGCGTTTTGGTCAAGAGGGTGCAAAAGTGATCATTGCCGATATCAATCTAGAGGCTGTAAAAGGTGCTGCTGCTCAGGTTCCGAATGCGGAAGCTTATGCAATGAACGTGACTGATCGCGCCAGTATTCAGGCGGTAGTAGATGAAGTAATGCAAAAACATGGCCGTATCGACATTTTGATTAATAACGCTGGCATCACACAGGATGCGCGTTTAGTAAAGATGACAGAGGCGCAGTTTGATAGCGTGATCGATGTCAATCTCAAAGGGGTTTTCAACTGTACGCAGTTGGTCGTTCCTCATATGCTCGAAGCGGGATCGGGTGCTATCGTTAATGCCTCAAGCGTTGTTGGGATTTACGGTAATTTTGGTCAAACCAATTATTCAGCTACGAAGTTTGGCGTGATTGGCTTTACCAAAACTTGGGCGCGTGAGCTCGGTTCCAAAGGCATTCGCGTCAATGCCGTCTGCCCAGGATTTATTGCGACCGAGATGGTGAAAGCCATGCCAGAAAATATTTTGCAGGATATCGAGAGGCGCAGTTGGCTTGGCCGACTTGGTAACCCTGAAGAAATGGCCAATGTTTATTTATTTCTGGCCAGCGATGAGGCTAGCTATGTCAATGGAGTTGCTTTAGAGGCTAGTGGCGGGATCTCCCTCTAAGTATGAATCTTTTATACGAAGAGGGCGGCGATATCAAAATTGCCACAGTGCAGTCAGCATCTGGTTCGGGCGATACGGAGTCATGGCAAGCAACTAGTCTCTCAGGCAAGAAAATTAAACTAAAGGCGAAGGAAGTTTGGTTGCGCTTTGAAAAGCCAGAGGCCCAAGCAGTAATGGATGAGGCCAATACCCTATCGCAAGAGATTGATCTGCAGTTGCTATGGGATTGCGCTCCAGATGAAGAGTTTGGTTTGGTTGATGTGTCGCTCGAATATTTTGGTGCGCAGGCAAGCATTCCACAGCAGCTTGCCTTAGCGATTGCTTTACAAGGTGCCCCAGTATTTTTTCGCCGCAAGGGTCGCGGCCGCTTTCAGCGAGCGCCCCTTGAGCAGTTGCAGGCAGGATTGGCTGCATTAGAGCGTAAACAAAAGGAATTAGAGCAGCAGGCCGATTGGCAAAAAGAATTGGTCACAGGCACTTTCCCGGAAACTCTCAAGTCATCCGCTACACAGCTCTTGTTTTCTCCAGATAAAAATACCTCCGCATACAAGGCTTTGATCGCTGCTTGTGCTGAGACCGGTGAATCTCCAGCCCAGCTAATGATTCGTTGTGGTGCGATTGATTCTCCATTGGCCTATCACCAAGGACTATTTTTAAAGACCCACTTCCCTGGTGGCGCTGCCCACAATGAGGGCGTGGGGGTTGACCCAGATACTTATGCTGCTGCGATTGCAGAACTCTCAATAGCAGAAGTACAAGCCTTTTCTATCGATGACTCCGGTACTACGGAGATTGACGATGCTTTATCGGTCACGGATTTGCCTGCGGGCGGACATCGAATCGGCATTCATATTGCTGCGCCTGGTTTAGCCATTAGTAAGGATGATCCTTTGGATCAGGTGGCGCGAAGTCGCATGTCTACCGTATATTTTCCGGGCGACAAAATTACGATGTTGCCAGATTCGGTCATTAAGCAGTTTTCCTTAGATGAGGGCGCTGCTCGCCCCGCTCTTTCAATCTATGTGGATATTGATGTCGAAGGAGTAATCGATCAAGACTCCTTACAGATGCGTACCGAGTTGGTGCCAATGGCTACCAATCTGCGACTGGAAGATATGGAGCATCTGCTTAGTGAAGAGAGCCTCACTAATGAAGCCGCTAGCTATCCGTATCGCAAAGAGCTGGCTATTTTATGGAAAGCGGCTAAACATCTTCATGCCGGGCGACAAGAAAAGCGGATTGCTAATGGACTTCGTGCTGAGCAACTAGGGTTCATTGATCCGAATGCCCTCGCAAGAGATTTTCATTTTCAGATACAAGATTTGGATGGAATTGCTCGGGTAGAGATTATCCCGCGTCAACGGGGCTCTATTCTCGATACGATTGTTGCGGAGTGGATGATTTTTTGTAATAGTGCTTCTGGTCAGTTATTGGCTGATCATGGCTTGCCTGGTCTGTTTAGAACTCAGAAAGGATGGGGTCCTTTGCGCACTCGGATGCAAACCACTCCAGGACCTCATGAGGGTCTAGGTTTGGATTACTACGCTTGGTGTACCTCGCCGCTCCGGCGCTACTCTGATTTGGTGAACCAGTGGCAACTGATTGCTTTGGCAAAGCATGGTGTGATGGCCAAGATGGTCGCGCCATTCCCGCCGCGTGATGCCACTCTGATGGGCATTGCTGCTGACTTTGAATCTTCTTATCAAACTTATGGGGAATACCAGGATAGATTGGAGAAATACTGGTGCTTGCGTTGGATTTCTCAAGATGGTGACTCTAAGAATGTGTATGTGCGCCATCTAAAAGAAGGTATGTCTAGACTGGAGTTGATTCCATTACATCTACCTATTCCAGAGTTGGCTAGTCATCCCCGCATGACGCGTGCCGAAGTAGTGGTTGCTGATATTGATTTATTACAATTGAGCGCTGCAGTCAGAGTGATTGAGATTGAAACAAAGATTGAATCACCTGAGAAAGTCGCTGAAGATGGTTTTATACCTTCGGAGGGCGCCGAAGAAGATGGTAGCGCAAATGAAGTCAAATGAAATGGCCGTGCCTCAAATAGGCAAAGCTATTGCCTATATTCCAAAAACTTGGCGTCGTCATCCTTTTTGGTTGGCGTTGTGCTTATCACTTTTCATTCATGCTCTTTTCCTTTCTATTCGTTGGGGGTTTGGTGAGATTCAGAATCGCCGCCTCAACACCCCTTTAAGCGTGGTGCTGGTGAACGCCAGCAACACACTACCGCCTAAGCAAGCAAACAAATTAGCGCAAGCCGACTTACAGGGTGGCGGTAAAACAGAGGACCAAGACGCCACTGCTTTGCACCGAGCAAGATTGGGTGCAGAAGCACGTCTTGAAGTCTTAGAGAAGCAACAAAAACAAATGTTGGCCAAACTTGACGAGCAGCGAGCTCGTGCAGGTGGACGCAAAAGTGGGGAGGAGCAAAAAATCGCTCCTCAACTCAATTCTTTAGAGGCGGAGTTAGCAAAGCGTTTGCAGCTGAATGGACGCGAGCCACGCCGGAAGATATTAACGGGTGCCAATGCAAAGGCAGTGAGCTTTGCCCATTATTACGATGCCATGCGTCAAAAGATTGAAGCCTATGGAAGCGCTTTTTTCCCTCGAGCCAATGGGCGTCCCTTATATGGAAGCTTAGTGATCGTAGTCAGCGTAGACGCTCAAGGTCGCATTACTAGTAATGCGCAGGGTAAAGACGGCCTTTCCATTGGTCGCAGCTCCGGTAATCCCGAGCTAGATAGACAAGCCCTAGCAATCGTGCGTGCATCAGCCCCGTTTGGCCCATTTCCTTCTGAGATGCGCAAGCAAATAGACATACTCGATTGGATCTCTACTTTTGAGTTCACTCGGGATAGTGCTGACCGCCTTGAGCTAAAGCAATAACTTTTTTGAAATCTACGAATTCGCTTATTCTCTAGTCATCATGAACTCGACTATTTCCCCTGATTTCCATACCGACCCCAGACTACATGATGGCCTGGATGTATACGCTGTTGCGGGTAATCCTATTTCGCATAGCAAGTCCCCCTTCATTCACCAAGCTTTTGCGGAACAGGCAAAGCAAAAAATGCACTATGGCCGTTTGCAAGCGGAATTGCCTTCTTTTGCCCAGACCGCGAAGGCATTTTTTGCTGCTGGCGGTAAGGGTATGAATGTGACAATCCCATTCAAATTGGATGCACGCAACTTTGCAGAGGTATTAACAAGCCGCGCTCAATTGGCTGGCGCAGTCAATACGCTCTGGATTAAAGATGGCAAGATCTATGGTGACAATACAGACGGCGCTGGACTAGTTCGAGATTTATTGGCGCAGGGAATTGCCCTACATGAGTCTAGAATTTTACTTTTGGGAGCGGGTGGGGCGGCGCGTGGTGTGATTGGTCCATTGCTGGAGCAGGCGCCGAAATGTTTAGTGATTGCCAACCGCTCTAGTACAAAGGCGGATGAGCTGGTAAGTCTATACGCTGATTTAGCTGCCTCCCAAGAAGTTGCCCTAGAATCGCGCACCCTTTTGGATTTAGAGGATTCAGTGGTAACGCCACATCCTTTTGATTTAGTTATTAATGCTACCGCTGCGGGGCTTGAAGATGTCTCCCCTTTAACTGCAAAAGCAGTGAGTAATATATTTGTACCCAGTTCATTTGCCTATGACATGGTGTATGGGAAAACAACACCACTCATGCAACAAGCCTTGCAAAGGGGCGCGCGAGTGAGTGATGGCTTGGGTATGTTGGTAGAGCAAGCAGCGGATGCATTTTTGTTATGGCGAGGATCAGACTTAGCTACAGCCATAGACCCGCGTGCGATATTAGCCGAGTTACGCAGCTAATCTTTGCTATGCGTTGGCTTATTTACGTAGTTAAATGTTTGCTTTGTGGTTTTCTGGCAATGCAGGCTTTTTTTGCGATTCAGATAGGCCTATGGACTACTTTAGATCCATCAAGCACAGCATTTCAGAGAGCCGAGCGATGGCGTTTATGCAGTTGGCACTGGTCTTGTCCGGTTTATTCAGAATGGGTCCCCTATAGCAAGATTTCGAATAATCTCAAGCGCGCTGTCTTGGTAAGTGAAGACGATATCTTTTTCCAGCATAAAGGTGTGCGAGTTGAGGATATGCAAAAGGCTTGGGAAAAGAATCAACAAAAGACTCAATCTGGCAACAAATCAAAGACCGCTTTACGTGGGGGGTCAACAATCACCCAGCAATTGGCTAAGAATTTATTTCTTTCTTCTGAGCAAAACTATTTACGTAAAGGCCAGGAGCTCATCATTACAGGGCTTTTGGAATTAATGCTTTCTAAGCAAAGACTTTTTGAGATTTATCTCAATTCAGTTGAGTGGGGTGAGGGTATTTTTGGAGTTGGTGCAGCGGCACATTATTACTACGCAAGCACTCCTGCTTTATTAGACCGAGAGCAAGCTGCCGCTCTCGCTTCGGCATTACCCGCCCCTAAATGTTTTGATAAGCCACAGTATTGCCGTAAGGCCAATATTCATTTTCCAACTCGCCAAGATTTCATCTTAGAAAACATGGATCGAGTTGCTTTGGCTCCCAATCCCAAGAGTTCTAAGTAGTAGTCCTAAGCAGCGGCCCTTAGAGCATCACGCGTGCTTTGCGCCACCAAGCGTGCGGCTTGTGCAAAATCATTGCCAGAGCTGGCATATAAGATTGCTCTCGAGGAGTTGATGATCATTCCCGTGCCAGGTGCACCAGCGATCCCGCCGGCTTTCACAGTGGCCTCAATATCGCCGCCTTGAGCACCAATGCCAGGGATGAGTAAAGGCATATCACCGACAATCGCACGAACCTTCGCAATTTCTTCAGGAAAAGTGGCGCCTACTACTAGACCAATCTGACCGGAACTATTCCACTGCTGTGCAGCTAGCTGGGCAATGTGCAAATACAGCGGCTCCCCCTTGGGCCCCACATTCAGAAATTGCAAATCGGAACCACCGGGATTGGAGGTGCGGCAAAGTACGATGACGCCTTTGCCAGGATGTTTTAAGTAGGGTTCAATCGTGTCAAAGCCCATGTATGGGTTTACGGTGATGGCATCGGCGCCATAGCGCTCAAAAGCCTCTAGAGCGTAGTGATCGGCAGTGCTGCCAATATCTCCACGCTTCGAGTCCAAAATAACAG
>Ga0194037_1000655_pt1 | contig 26668 bp, 20 predicted proteins | sample JunL306m_MetaG_FD_148653 | JGI IMG/M metagenome (GOLD analysis project Ga0194037, IMG submission 148653) | Anoxic zone freshwater microbial communities from boreal shield lake in IISD Experimental Lakes Area, Ontario, Canada - Jun2016-L304-6m | ecosystem: Environmental > Aquatic > Freshwater >...
GTTCTGCCTGAGCCACTGCTGAGAGGATGGTTACGACCATTTTACCCATAGTACCTTCAGTACTGATTCCATCATCCAAAAACCGAATAGCGACACCGATGCTTTCAAATTCTTTGATCAGTTGAACCATATCAGCAGTGTCACGGCCAAGGCGATCAAGCTTTTTAACCAAGATGACGTCACCTTCCTCAACTTTAACCCTTAATGTTTGCAACCCTTCACGGTCAGTATGACTGCCCGAAACCTTGTCGGTAAAAATACGGTTATCTTTTACCCCTTCCGCCTTTAGAGCCTTGATCTGAATATCAAGCGACTGTTGACTCGTGGACACACGAGCGTAACCAAAAAGTCTCATGGTGTTAAAGTGTCTCCTAAATCGTTTAGTGGATAGATCGTCTATTAATTATGGGAAAATCGATTTAATAGACATTCTGCCGTGACCGTTTTATGCTGCTCATTATATTATAACATAGTAGACAGCAGTTTATGCTTCTAAATTCTGGAGGTCATCCGTGCCGGTAGATTTTTTGACTGCAGAACATAAAGCAGGGTACGGCCAATTTTCAGGTGAACCAAACGAAACTCAACTGGCACGTTACTTTCATCTTGATGAAGTTGACCTTGGCTTCATCACCAATCGACGTGGGAAGCAAAACCGCCTTGGATGTGCATTGCAATTAGCATCTGTTCGGTTCTTGGGTACTTTTCTTTCCGATCTCACGTCGGTGCCTACAAACGTCCAGGCGTTTATCGCTCAGCAATTATCAATAAACGACGTTTCGGTGTTAGCAAATTACGCCAAACGCGACAATACGAAGTGGGAACATGCACTGTTAATACGGGAGCAGTACGGGTACCACGAATTCAATGATCCTCCCTGGACGTTTCGATTAAGCCGGCTGCTCTTCTCGCGAGCTTGGATCAGTAATGAAAGGCCGACTTTAATGTTCGACTTTGCCACAGCCTGGTTGATCCAGCATAAAGTGCTATTGCCTGGCGTCACAACGCTTACAAGATTGATCTCTGAAATACGCGAGAGAGCTGCCAAACGCTTATGGCTTCGATTGTCTTCATTACCATCAGACGAACAAAAGGCAAAACTGGAAACTCTGCTACATGTTCCGGAAGGAGAGAGGATCTCCCGCTTTGATCGGTATCGGAAAGGTCCTGTAACCGTCAGTAGTACTGCCTTTAACGAAGCAGTTGAGCGTTACAAGGAGTTGCAAGCCTTTGGTATGCAGCGAGTTGATTTTTCTCGTATACCTCCAGTACGCCTGAAAACCCTTGCCCGCCATGCAGGAATGATTTCCATGCACAAAATTGCTGCGATGCCCGATGAAAAGCGTATTGCAATACTGGTGGCGTTTACAAAGGCCTATGAAACAATATCACTTGATGAAGCGCTCGACGTTATGGATCTGCTCATTACCAGCATTGCAGGGGATGCCAAGAAAATCGGTCAGAAAAAACGACTACGAACACTGAAAGACTTGGACAAATCTGCGCTGGCTTTAGCGGAAGTATGCTCAGTTATTTTAAGTGAAGATACGGAAGACGATCAAATAAGAAAAACCATTTTCGCTCGGATTCCTCGGGAAAAACTGGCTCAATCAATTGCAGCCGTCAATGAACTTGCACGCCAACCAGACGATAAGTTCCATGAAGAGATGATGGAACAGTACGGCCGAGTAAGGCGGTTTTTTCCGAGACTTCTCAATGATATTGTTTTCAAAGCTGCACCATCAGGTAAGGCCACTTTGGAAGCATTCAATTATTTGGCTGCTTTGGGCGGTTCACGCCAACAGATCCTGGAAGCTCCCCCGCTTGATATTATTTCAAGTGCGTGGAAACGATTGGTTTTTGATAAAGAGGGAAATGTATCCAAACGTGGGTACACGCTATGCTTTTTCGATAAGCTGCAGGATGCGCTTCGAAGACGGGATATTTATGTTGAAAACAGTGATCGTTGGTCAGACCCCAGGATGAAACTTCTAAACGGGGCAGAATGGCAGGCAAATCGTGTACAGGTCTGTCGCTCACTCGGACACCCGATCAATCCGAAAGATGCAATTGCCGGGTTGGCAAGCCAACTGGATAATACATACAAACGTGTAGCCGCAAACTTTGATAATAACGACGCAATAAAGCTCGACCTTTCCAGAAAACATCCCTCCCTTACAATAACAAACCTTGATAAACTGGAAGAGCCACCCAGCCTGACTCAACTGAGCAAACGGGTCACCGAGTTATTGCCAAAGGTGGAACTTACTGAACTATTACTGGAAATTCACGCTCGCACTGGATTTGCGGATGAGTTTACTCACGTAAGCGAGGCTAATGCTCGTGTTGACGACCTCTCTATCAGTATCTGTGCGGTACTACTGGCCGAGGCCTGTAATATTGGATTAGAGCCTCTGATTAAATACAATGTACCGGCATTGACCCGTCACCGTTTAAACTGGGTCAAGCAGAATTATATCCGTTCAGAAACGCTCGTTCGTGCTAATGCTAGGCTGGTTGACTACCAATCAACCCTGCCATTAGCCAAAAAATGGGGCGGCGGTGAGGTTGCATCTGCCGACGGACTACGTTTTGTTACACCAATCCGTACCATTAGTTCTGGCCCAAATAGGAAATACTTTGGTTCCAGCAGGGGGATCACCTGGTACAATTTTGTATCTGATCAATACTCAGGTTTTCACGGGATTGTCATACCTGGTACGCTGAGAGATTCGATCTTTGTTTTGGAAGGATTACTGGAACAGCAAACGGGATTAAACCCCACTGAGATCATGACAGATACTGCTGGTGTCAGCGATATGGTTTTCGGATTGTTCTGGCTTCTTGGGTATCAGTTCTCCCCGCGCTTGGCGGATGCCGGTGAGGCTGTATTCTGGCGATTGGATAAAGACGCCGATTACGGGGTACTGAATGATTTGGCACGCGGTTATGCCCATCCACTTCGAATTGAGGAAAACTGGGATGATATGATGAGAATTGCCGGATCGCTGAAGCTGGGAACTGTTCAAGCATCGGAGCTAATCCGGACATTGCTCAAAAGTGAAAGGCCATCAAGCTTGGCGCAAGCTATCATAGAAGCTGGCCGCATCAATAAAACAATATATCTGCTCAACTACATTGATGATGAAGATTATCGCCGTCGCATATTGAACCAGTTGAACCGGGGCGAAGGAAGGCACAGTGTGGCCCGCGTGATTTGCCATGGTCAGCATGGTGAAATCCGTAAGCGGTATAGAGAAGGCCAAGAAGACCAGCTTGGAGCTTTGGGATTAGTCACCAATGCAGTAGTATTGTGGAACACCATTTACATGCAGGCATCGTTAGATCATTTACGACTACAATCATATGTGATCATGGAAGAGGATGAAGCCCGGATGTCGCCTTTGCCTCACGGGCATATAAATATGCTTGGACAATTTTCGTTCACTTTGGCGGAAAACGTTTTGCGGGGAGAGTTAAGGCCGTTAAACCAGCCAGATGATTTGCACTGAATTCCTTAGCGTGAGTTTTCGTTCCATTAGACTTCAAACCCCTGATACACTATAACGGCCTTATCGAGTAACTGCAGGCGTTCTTCCACCCGATGCGTCAACTCACTGCCGCGAACCTGCTGAAGCTGATTATCAACAGTAAGTTCCCGGATACGGGCAAGCAGATAGCGTACTTCTGACTGGTGAAGACTGTTTTCGGCGCGGAATATATCATCGTGAGTAATAATGTATGCCCGCTGCCCGCTCTCCATTTCGCGTAGCGTCGAGGTGACCGCCGTGAGTGTCCTGATTACCTGGTGGGTGTGTTCAACCATGCGTAACGTCGCCATGTACTCATGCAGCGAGCCATACATCTGCCCACCGGCCAGCATCAGCAATATAAAAACTGTCGCAAAGCCGAAGACAAGACTCAGTTCAATGATATTTTTTTTCATAGGCGTCGCTCCACATCCGCGCAATCTGTGTCAACAGTGGTATCCGCGATCAGGACCTGCTCGCTCTGCGCCTGTCCCGTGGTCCTTCATAAGCACGCCGCTGGAGCCGCTCAATTTCGGCAAGTACATCCTCCGGGTTCGTTTCCATTTCAAGGTCGGCGTCGGCACGGTTACTCCCTTCATCGTTACTGATGCCAATCTTGCTTTGAATTGCCCGGAGCATTTGCAAGACCCGCGTCAGCTCATGTTCGGTAAACAAACCGGTCTGCAGGCCGAGATCGGTGAGACGCTCGGATTCCCGGGCAAGCAGGTTCTGACTGATGAGGACAAAGGTCGCTAGAAATATTGCTTCCAGTGAGACTACCATGGTCAAAAAGCCATACGGATAGGGGTCAAACGGGTGAATACCGAAATGGCCGGAGTTGAGCAGGAACCAGACGCTAAACCAGACAATATGCACATAAAAAAACATCATACTTCCGGAAAACGTCGTCATGATATTGGCTATACGGTCTTGCAGACTCTGTTCTCGGGCTGACTTCACCCGAAGCTGGATAATCTTACGAATGTTCCGCTGAATAATCGTGGACAACGCCGGATTATCGTCCTTGTGTTCGGCAATTTCTTTTTGCAGAAACCGTGCTTCCAGCATGTTATTGACGCGTGTTAGAACTTCGATCAGCTCAAACGGTTTGCCGACAAAATCTTTCGCGCCGGCCCGCAATGCCCGCTCCTTATGGCCCGGCTCTGCAGTTAGAATGAGTACTGACGGAAAATCGTCCGCTTCGACCAACTTTAAGCCAGCCATGACCTGGAAACCATCCATTCCCGGCATCTTAATGTCGAGAATGATCAGGTCATAGCGATTGATCCGATGCAGTTCGCAGACTTTTTCCGGATTCATTGTAGAGGCAACCGACAAATATCCGGCGCCACGGAGGGTCCGTTCCAACAACAGAACATTGGGTTCCTGATCATCAACAATCAGGATGTCGGCCTTGAGAATTTCTGTAGGCCAGATCATACTATTACCGTGTGCAGGACCTGGTGAGGCTGAGTGTACGTATTGCAGAGAAAAATCCACACTCCCGTCTCCGGTGATTTGTTCTCCTGGATGTTGCGCCTGATAAGCGCAATACCCGATTCATCGAGTACATTCCCCTTTTGTAGCAGCAAAGCTCCGCCGGCATTGAAAATATCCCGGGAGATCTTCATGCAGCAAATCAGCTCACGATAGGGAACTTCCACCTCACCCGATCTGCCGGACGATTTTGCATCATAATACAAGACACGGGTTATCATCGTAAAATGGCAGATCAGCCTGGGATCAAGCTGTATTCCCGCGTTCATGCGTGCTTTCATGAGAGCATATTCGTCACGTTCGCTCGACACACTGCCTGCCGAGTGTTCGATAAAAGCCGCTATCGCCAGCAGACGAGCGCCAACAGGGATATCGTCCCCTTTCAAACCATCCGGGAAGCCGCCGCCGCTATAATCCTCATGATGGCCGCGCACCATGAGCCCAACATCCTCAAGATCTTCATCAGCCTCACACAGAGCCTCACCCCTCAAGGGATGGTCGTGAAAAACATCCAGCACATCCGCCGCCAACTCCGATTCAGGTTTATCTGGCAAACCTCGATTGAACCCGAGTGTGCCGACATCGTGCAGCAAGCCAGCCAGCCGTACCTTTGCCACATACTCGGGAGCTAAATTCATCTTGCGCGCAGCCTCTCCTGCCAATTTGCTGACAGCAAGTGAACGGACGGCAAACTCATCTTCCATGAGCTCAAAAACCCCCGATAGCAGCTTTACACTCAGCTTGTATCCATGATCCTCTACCGTTGTCATATCCACTTCGGCCGCGAGTCGTATTTTTTTTACACTCTCCAATAGGCGCCGTTTCAGACCGGTATTCCATTCTTCCAAAGCATGCTGAACATCCCGCAATGCCAACTGGGCCTTAATGCGACTGCGCACAATAACACCGATAACCGGTCGTGTTATGAAGTCAGCCCCCCCCACCTCAAATCCGCACGTTTCATCACCCGGATCAAGGAGAGACGTCACAAAGATGACAGGAATTCTGCTGGTAACCGGGTCCGACTTAAGGATTTTGCAAACTTCATAACCATTCATTCCCAGCATCATGACATCCAGAAGAATAAGATCAGGCGGCATGAGGCGGACGATCTCGAGAGCCTCACTGCCGCTACCGGCAGTCTTGATCAGATAGTCCGGCGAAAGAATCGCATCAAGCAGGCCAAGATTTACCGGTGTATCGTCAACAATCAGAATAGTCCGGTTTTTTTTCAGTAACATTGACATTCAATCTCCTCCCGGAGCCTGCCGACTGAATCATATTTCTCCAACAGCACGCCGTGATTCATCAAAAATCATAGCTAAATAAAAAATTTACCGTTTATCCTAAATACGGCAGTTCACTCACGCAAAGGCGCTAAGACGCAAAAAAGTCAGGTACGTTTAAAAAAAGCTACTTCACCTATTCGGTGTTGATGTTGTTACTTCTAATGGTTTGTTTTTCTTTGCGAACTTTGCATCTTTGCGTAATCAACTGCTTTTATAGGTTTATAAATGTAGGGACAAAGCAAACGTTCCACCTGCTTTGCCCTTGTGTCGCGGAGATCAAAGGCGGGAAAAGCAGATGAAGCTTGCTTTGTCCCTACAAAAAAATGGTATTTTGGTATTTTTACTGTCGCTAAAGGCTTAGCGGCTTCTGCGCTTAGTCTTATGTTCGAACAGCTTACGTTCAGTGATATCGTAAATTATCGACTGCTTGGAAATGGTGCCGTTCGTTCTGCAAATTGGTGAGTTGTTGATTTCGTACCACGTACCATCTTTTGGACTTTGAAGCTCCCATTTGACAGATTCTCCGGCAAAAACACGTTTATTGACGCACCATTCGCAGATGGCGTCAAGATCGTGCAGCGCCTTGAAACAGTACTCTCCGGTTGCATCGCGCCCGGTTCGCCGGATCAACGCACCATTCATGAATTCGATGCGATAATCCTGAGAGCAGATGTAGATATAGCCGTTAATGGCCTCTACAATCGCACGGTATTTTTCTTCATTCTCCTTAAAATTATTTTCCGCCTGCTTTCGAGCGGAGATATCACGTATTATACCGATGGATTGCCAGCTGTCAGCGAGCTGAACTGCAGAGAGTGACAACTCCAGCGGAAATTCAGTACCATCCTTGCGTAGTCCGGCAAGTTCAACGGTTTTTCCGATAGCTGCCCCCTGACCGGTTTTCTTAAAATGAGGAAAAGCCAGGTTGTGTGCATCTCTGAATGCCAGTGGTGTCAGCATCGAATGAAGATTCTGTCCGATGAGCTCTTCCTGGCTATACCCGAACATCGTTTCAGCAGCTGTATTCAAAAATGTAATGGTACCGACTTCATTAAGCATAAATATTGCGTCATGTGCAGATGAAGTAATGATGCGAAACTGCTGTTCTCTGGTGTGCAGTTTTTCTTCCACCTGCCTGCGTTCGGTAATATCAATTCCCTGGGCAATTGTGGAAGAGGGTGTTATTCCGTCGGCCTCAAAGATGGTAGCTGAATTCCACAACACATAGCGGATTGAGCCATTGGTATGTACAATCGGTATTTCGACCGATACCCACCGTTCCCCGGCGTATGTCCCTGAAATAAGGTCGAGGGATTGTTCAATCTGGTTATAGGGAAAGATCTCTGTTAAGTAGCTGCCATAAATCTGCTGGAATGATCGACCGGTCAATAACTCGAATGCCTTATTGAAGCGGGTGATAGTGAAATAGGCATCCCATACGAGTATCGGCGCACTGCTATAGCTGAAAAGATAATCCAGACTGGTACTGTTTTTGCGACGTTCTACAAACGATTGCGAGGCGCCGTTGCTGTCAATCATCTGGTTGTTATCCTGATTAATTACACTGTGTGAATATGTCACGGCTGCGCCCCCCTTGTTCTCACTTCACTGTTGCTCACTGTTCCATCATCTGACCTCAGTCCCCTCAAAAACATCGGCAAAGCTTCCGTGAATCTCTTTGAAAGCGTCCAGAACATGAGGGTCGAAGTGGTGCGGAAGAGTGCGTCCATCACCGTCGATAAGTATGCGGCGGGTGGTCTCGTGGCTAAAGGCCGGTTTGTAACAACGTGCGTTGCGCAGAGCATCATACTGGTCTGCCAGATTCATGATGCGTCCCTCTATCGGAATCTGCTCACCGGAGATACCGTAGGGATAACCACTGCCGTCGAAGCGCTCGTGATGACTGAGCGCGATCTTATCTGCCATGCTCATGCGGTGGTGCCCACCGATAATTTTTGAGCCATGCAGCGTGTGCGCTTTCATCTCGCGCCATTCATCTTCAGTCAGCTTATCCGGTTTTTTGAGGATAGTCGCCGGAACGTGGATTTTGCCCACGTCATGCAGCGCGGCCTGAATTCGAATGGTCTGTACAAACTTTTCGGGCATTTTGAGATGTCTGGCAATCAGCGCACAGTAATTTCCGACACGCAGGATATGATCTCCGGTATCCTCGTCATTTGCCTCCGATGCACGGGCAAGGGCAAAGACGGTGTATTCAAACGCTGATTCCGTGTCCTTGACCTGTGCCGCCAGAGATCTCAGGAAGAGGCTCTGCATGGCAACACTGCTTAACACAATGGCATCATGTGTGGTAACTTCCCGGCTATAATTAAGGGCGATCAGACAGAAGCTGTCATTTGCGTATCTGACAAAATTCTGTACCGTAATGGACTGCTTTGCGAGCTCTCCAACAAGCTCTGATGCAGCCAGTTCCGTATCCGTTTCATTACAAAAAACCATTATCGGACTGCTGCCGTCTGAAAACGCACACGAATGATCAATATTCAGCTCAACAATGCTTCTGTCTATTTCGGTGCCTTTGGAATCGTACCGTAACCAGCGGCTGTTTCCTGTCGTATCAAGCATACCGATGACAACGATTTGCGGACTACCGATACTGTCAAGCTTTCTTCTGATGATTTGAAGCACAATGCTGTCAATCTTTTCCAGAAAATCGAATGTTACCGGATCGAAATTAATGATGATCTGTTCACCAAAAGCACTCAGTTTGGCAATGTTATGGTAGGCTGCATTGAGCCGATCGTTCAATTCCTTGGTATGCAGAAGCATCTTTGTCCTGGCAAGCACTTCGTCAGCATCAAACGGTTTAGAGATAAAATCCTCAGCCCCGGCCTCAATTCCCCGAATACGATTTTCCCTATCTGCCAAAGCGGTAATCATGATGACGGGGATGTTGCTGTGATCTTCATCCGACTTGATCCGGCGACAGACCTCAAATCCGTCCATACCCGGCATCATCACATCCAGAAGACAGAGGTCGATTTGACCGGTTCTGATCTTCTCAAGTGCCTGCGGTCCGTTTGCCGCCGATACGACATCATAGCCGCGCGGAGCCAGAAAAGCCTCCAGCAGGCTGATGTTGAGCGGTTCATCATCCACGCAGAGAATTATTGGTTTACTGTGATTCATTATTATTCCTTACTTTCCAGCCATTTTTTTACCAGTTCGGGCAATTCCCGTGTGCTGATCGGTTTGGAGAGATAGCCGTCGAATCCGGCCGCAATGAATTTTTCCTTATCCCCCCGCATGGCAAAAGAGGTCAGGGCGATAATTTTCAATCTGCTGGTTGCGGGATCCCCCTTCAGTATGGCTCCGGCAGTCATGCCATCCATATTAGGCATCTGAATATCCATTAGAATAAGATCCGGCATCAGTGTTCTGGCCAGGGCGACCCCCTCGCTGCCGTCAGAGGCGACCGCTATTTCATAGCCGTGAAAGGACAATATATCCCCTAAAAGGGTACAGTTGTTCCTGTTGTCTTCAACAATCAATATAGTGTAGGACATTGTGGCTATCTCCTGTTTACTGGTGGCTTGGTGGCAATAGTTCTCTGGTTGTTTCCTGGGTCACCGGAATGGTGAAGCTGAACCTGCTTCCCATGCCGAATGTGCTTTCCACCCAGACCCTTCCGCCGTGCAGTTCCACCAGGTGTCTGTTTAATGCCAGACCGAGGCCGGTGCCCTCATACTCTTTGGTATATACCGACTCCAGCTGCGTAAACGGATGGAAGAGCTTGGGAATATCTTCCTCTTTGATCCCGATGCCGCTATCAGCCACCGTTATTTCGATAAAACTTCCTTTTTTAAATGCACTCACATTAATAAAACCTCCCTGAGGTGTGAATTTGACCGCATTTGAAAGCAGGTTGAACAGGATCTGTTTCAGCTTTCTCTGGTCTGCCACAATTCGTACATCGGCCTCTGAGTCAATGTCCAGTTGCAGCTTGATACCACTCTTGTGCGCTTTTTCCATGAGCATAATCAGTGACGCATCCACCGTTTCCCGCAGTGAAAAATCGCTCAGCTCAAGTTCCATTTTGCCCGACTCCACCTTGGAGAGATCGAGGATGTCATTAATCAGGGAAAGCAGATGTCTGCCACTGGTCAGGATGTTGGTGACGTATTCATACTGTTTTTCATTGACCGGGCCGAATACCCGGTCTTGCAGAACCTCGGAGAAGCCGATGACCGAATTGAGCGGGGTGCGCAGTTCGTGGCTCATGTTGGCCAGGAAATCTGACTTGGCCAGGTTGGTTTTTTCCGCCACGGAGCGGGAATTTTCCAATTCGATGTTCTTTTCAAGAAGCACCTGATCCAGCCGTTTGCGTTCGGTAACGTCACGTGCTGCAGCAAACACTCCCTGCAGTCTTCGGTCCCGGTCGTAGAACGTAGTCGCGTTGATGGAGACAACCGTTTCCAGACCATCCCTGGCGCGCGCGGTCAGTTCAAAATTGGTGACCTTCTTTTCCCTCAGAACCTGCTTAATGCTGGTTTCAGCCCGAACCTGATCGGTGAAGTAGTTTTTGAACGGTGCGCCGATCAATTCATCGCGCGTGCAGTTCGTGAGTACTTCCATCTGTTTGTTGACATCGGTGATAATTCCGGATGGATCGGTGGTCATGATCGCGTCAATATTGCATTCGAACAGAGAGCGGGTATAAAACTGATGATCGCGCAGCCGTTGACTGAGTTGTACCTGTTCAGCTTCGATCAGCTTGCGCGCGGTGTTGTCGGTACCGATCAGCAGATAACCGATGATGGCGTCCTGTGCATCACGCAGTGCCGTGACCGATACGACCGCCGGAAAGCGGCTGCCATCCTTGCGGAAATAGGTCAGTTCATAGATATCTTCGATGCCGCGCGACGCCTTGAATACCAGCGCTTCGAAACCGGGCGTGATCGGGGTCCCCAGCTCGATACTCAATGCTTCGGCGCGGGCGATCACTTCCTGCGGATCAGAGATATCGGCCGGGGTGATCTTGTTCATCACTTCGGCAGCCGTGTACCCCAGCATCCGTTCAGCGCCGACGTTGAAGATCTGGATGACCCCCTTGGCATCGGTGGCTATGCTGGAGAAATTGGCACTGTTGAAAATGGCGCTCTGCAGCGCTCCCGCCTTGAGCAACGCCTCTTCGGCCTGTTTTCGCGCGGTGTTGTCAGTACCGATCAGCAGATAACCGATAATCGAATCCTGTGCGTCACGCAGTGCCGTGACCGATACGACCGCCGGAAAGCGGCTGCCATCCTTGCGGAAATAGGTCAGTTCATAGATATCCTCGATGCCGCGCGACGCCTTGAATACCAGCGCTTCGAAACCCGGTGTAATCGGGGTCCCCAGCTCGATGCTCAGTTCTTCGGCGCGGGCGATCACCTCCTGCGGATCAGAGATATCAGCGGGAGTGATCTTGTTCATCACTTCGGCAGCTGTATACCCCAGCATCCGTTCAGCGCCGACATTGAAGATCTGGATGACCCCCTTGGCATCGGTAGCGATGCTGGAGAAATTGGCACTGTTGAAAATAGCGCTCTGCAGCGCTCCCGCCTTGAGCAACGCCTCTTCGGCCTGTTTTCGCGCGGTGTTGTCAGTACCGATCAGCAGATAGCCGATAATCGCATCCTGTGCGTCACGCAGCGCCGTAACCGAAACGACCGCCGGGAAGCGGCTGCCATCCTTGCGGATGTAGGTCAGTTCATAAATATCCTCGATGCCGCGCGACGCCTTGAATACCAATGCCTCAAAACCGGGTGTGATCGGGGTTCCCAGCTCGATGCTCAATGCTTCGGCGCGGGCGATCACCTCCTGCGAATCAGAGATATCGGCCGGGGTGATCTTGTTCATCACTTCGGCAGCTGTATACCCCAGCATCCGTTCGGCGCCGACGTTGAAGATCTGAATGACCCCCTTGGCATCGGTAGCGATACTGGAGAAGTTGGCACTGTTGAAAATAGCGTTCTGCAACGCTCCCGCCTTAAGTAACGCCTCTTCGGCCTGTTTTCGCGCAGTATTGTCGGTACCGATCAGCAGATAGCCGATAATCAAATCCTGTGCGTCACGCAGTGCCGTGACCGAGACAACCGCCGGAAAGCGGCTGCCATCCTTGCGGATGTAGGTCAGTTCATAAATATCCTCAATCCCACGCGACGCCTTGAATACCAGCGCTTCGAAACCGGGCGTGATCGGGGTTCCGAGCTCAATGCTCAGTTCTTCGGCGCGGGCGATCACCTCCTGCGGATCGGAAATGTCGGCCGGGGTGATCTTGTTCATCACTTCGGCGGCCGTGTACCCCAGCATTCGTTCAGCGCCGACGTTGAAGATTTGAATAACCCCCTTGGCATCGGTAGCGATATAGGAGAAGTTGGCGCTGTTGAAAATGGCACTCTGCAAGTCTCCCACCTTGAGCACATTAGCTTCACTGCGGACTTCGGCGACGATTTCACCTGTATCTGCGGTGGTGTGAAGGAGAGTAGGAGTAGGATCGAACATTTCTTCAGACATTGTGGACCTCCGTACATGTGCATAATGATATAAACTTATGAAGCCTGAATCGGAAGGTGCTACGCCGAATCAATAGCCCGTTCCACGAGGTTTAAAAAATCATTCGTTGATAAACTGCTTTTTCCCTCAATTCGCCACACCTTTCCGGCCAAGCGCGCCCGGTCGTCACTTGACATATCCATCGAAGTCAACACCAGTATCGGCACATTTGCTACGACGTTATTCTGTTGCAATTTGTTCGCAACATCGAAGCCGTTCATACCGCCCGGCATCAGCAAATCAAGGACGATCAGATCCGGCGCGTCACGCTGAGCCATCTCCAGGCCATTTTTTCCGCTACTCGCCCGTAAAGCCCGATACCCCTTGCTGTTCAGAGCTTTTTCCATGGAGGCGGAGGTGAGCGGGTCGTCCTCAATTAACAGAACGGTATTGCCGCCGCTCCGGATGAAATCGGGTTGTAAGGCCGTCAAGATTGTTGTCGCAGTTTGGGCCAGCGGTATGGTGAAGCTAAACCTGCTGCCTGTTCCAATGCTGCTCTGGACCCAGATTCTTCCGCCATGCAGTTCCACCAGTTGTCTGCTCAACGCCAGACCGAGGCCGGTGCCTTCAAATGCCTTGGTATAGGCCGATTCCAGTTGAGTGAATGGTTGAAACAGCTTCGCGGTATCTTCCGCTTTAATGCCAATACCGCTGTCTGCAACGGTGATTTCGATGAATTCACCATCCCTGGCAACGGCGATATCAATTGTTCCCGACCCCGGAGTGAATTTGACTGCATTGGTTACCAGGTTGAACAGAATCTGTTTCAGCTTCCTCTCGTCTGCAACAATATTCAGATCAGCTTCAGGCGCCATATTCATGGTAACGGTTATTCCGCCTTTGATAGCTTTTTCCCTGAGCATCATCAGTGAGGAGTCTACCGCTTCCCGTAATGAAAACTCGGCCAACTCCAGCTCCATTTTGCCGGACTCGACCTTGGAGAGATCAAGGATATCGTTGATTAGAGAAAGCAGATGCTTGCCGCTGGTAAGGATGTTATTGACATATTCCTGCTGCTTCTCATTGATCTGGCCGAACATCTGATCCTGCAGCACTTCGGAAAAACCGATCACCGAGTTGAGCGGGGTACGCAACTCATGGCTCATGTTGGCCAAGAAATCGGACTTACTGCGTGACACTCCTTCAAGCCGCACATTTGCATCGGCAATTTCCTTTTTCTGCAGATTAAGCTGTTCATTCGATATCTGGAGCGCATTGTTCAGGTTTTGGGAATCCTCGTTTATGGTAACAAGTTCATCGTTAGCCGTTTCAAGCTGAGTCGAACGATCCTTGATAACCTGTTCAAGCCTCCTCTGCTTAATGCCAAAGCCGAGTTGTGGGGCTATCCGATTGATGATTCGCAGATCGGTTTCACTGAAACCACAGAGAGAAGCAAGTTCGACTACTGCGACGATTTCATTTTTTATTGAAAGCGGAACGGCAATAATTTCAGCTGGTGCGACACTGCCGACGCCACTTGAAACGTTACGCATCGCATCAGTCGGAATCTCGCGCAGTCTGACAATATCGTTTCGTTTCAAGGATTCATTGGCAATATCACCGATTGCCTCAGGGAGCGGAATACCAAGCGAGGAGATCGGTACGAGTCCTTTCTCCTGTACAAGATACGTGATACCCGCCATGATTGAGACGTGCTTGTTAAACTGCAACAAGGCCGCAGCTGTCATCTCTTTAACGTTGAACCAGTCCTGATTGATCAGGGTGAGAATATCGCCGTAGGCCTGATTGACGGTATCCTCCCGCTTGAGATCGTCGGAAATTCGCTGTAACTGCTGACTTTCCTCTACCTGCGACACGGCTGCCTGTCGCTCCTGCGCAGTACGCCTGACGCGCCACCACACCAGCGGAAGACCGGCCAGCGTGACCGTCACCAGTAGCGCACCGACCACGAGGGCCTGCCTGGCATTGTGCTCAACCAGTTCATTGCGCTGTTTCAGCAGTGTCAGTTCCTCATCCTTCATAGCATCGCACTGTTTCTCAAGCGCGGCTATATTGCTGTCAGCGGCACCGCTGATAATGAGAGCACGCACCGCATCGAGCCCTTTTGTTCGATAGATCGCACCATAACTGTCCATCTGCTTCAGACGAACTTCAAACAGGCGGGATAACTCGCCACTCCGAAGCTGCTGTCGCGGATTATCGGTGGTAAGCGTTTTAATCCGGAGTATCGATGACCGGATTTCGGACTCTATATATTTGTTTTCTGAGAGGTACACCTCACTGCCGGTGATAAAATACGTACGCTGCCTGCTCACCAGATGCTTTACGCCAAACCTGACCTCCTCGACCGTCTGCAGCACCTGATGAGTATGCTCAACCCAGCGAGAGGCCTCCCTATATTCCGCTAGCGATCGGTACATCTGACTGCTGGCCAAGAGTAGCAGCAGCAGCGCGGCAACAAAGCTTCCGACTATTTTGTATTCGACGCTGATCATTTTCATGAAACAATCCTTTAAAAGGCGGCTCTCACGTTATTCCTGCACAGTTCCTGAGTGGTATGGTGAAGCTGAATCTGCTTCCCGTACCGACTTCGCTTTCTACCGATAATTCACCGCCATGCAGTTCCACCAGTTGTCTGGTCAATCCCAGTCCGAGTCCGGAGCCTTCATTTCCCGTCGTATAAATCGCTTCCTGAGGAGTGAATGCCTCGAATAGGTTCGGAAGATCCTCCCCCCTGATGCCGATACCGCTGTCTGTAACGGTGGTTTTGATAAAATGGCCCTCTCTGACTGCTCGTACATCAACTGTTCCTCCTGCCGGAGTAAACCTGATCGCATTGGCAAGCAGGCTGTACAGGATCTGCTGCAGTTTTCTTACATCTGCCACAATCCGTTCGTCCACCTCAGGCGCAAGGTCAAGCGTAACGTCCAGACAGGCATGCAACGTCTTTGCTCTGAGCATCGTTATCGAAGTATCCAGCGCGTCCCGAAGCGTGCACACACCAAGCTCAAGCTCAACTGTATTCATGGCGGATTCTCTTTTATTGGTAATCATACAATTTCTCTTCAGAATCAGATTTACCTGGATAGTTCAAGGCAACAAGCGTGCCGGTAGTTTGGTGCAGAAACAGAATATGCATCTATTTGGTTTATAATGGTTAATTATGATTATCGCCCTATTGTTTATTCAACACCCGTCACAAAAATCCACCAGGTTTGACATTACTGCCACATTCCACGGGGAAGTTTTTTTCCATAACCCGTTTCATCTCATCCATCAGCTCTTTAATGATCAGCGGCTTCGACACATAGCCGTCAAATCCTTCTTCCAGAAATCTTGTCTGTTCTCCCCGCATCGAGTAGGCTGTCAGCGCAATGATTTTTTGATGTAGTGACGTTCCCGATTCTTTCCTGCGAATTTCACACAAGGCTTCTTCACCGTTCATGAGCGGCATCTGGATATCCATAAGTACGAGATCGAAGGGGTGCTGTGCCAATACGGCAAGGCATTCTCTGCCATTGAGCACCACGGTGACATCGTGACCCGTTTTATTGAGCAGCGCTTCTTCATATATGATGTTGATTGGATCATCCTCTACAAGCAGTACCCGCAGTGACGGGCCATTCAATCTGACAGCGGCATACCCCTCAGGCTCTACCGCCATATCGGCGTCGGCAGCAATTGTAAGTGGAAGGGTTACGGTAAATGTACTGCCGATTCCCGGCGCGCTTTCAACGGTAATTGATCCACCCATGAGTTCGGCTAGACAGCGACTGATGGTCAGACCGAGACCGGTTCCTCCATATGTTTTTGTAGTAGAGCCATGTTCCTGGATGAACGGCTTGAACACCGTCTCAAGAGCTTCGTCAGAGAGACCGATGCCAGTATCACGGACCGCAATTTTCACAAGCACACCACAATCATGCTGTTCAACTATGCTGGCCGAAACCGTAACCGTTCCCTGTGCTGTAAACTTAACCGCGTTACCCAGCAGGTTGTGAAGGATCTGCTTTATACGCAACTGATCACCCTTAAGGACAGAAGGCATATCTTCGGCAACTGCAACAACCAGATGCAGCCCTTTTTCATACATGACGTATTTTTGCATCATGACAATGTCGTTAATACTGTGGAGCAGGCTGAATTCGACTGATTCAAGCACGACTTTTCCCGCTTCTATTTTTGAAAGGTCAAGAATATCGTTGATCAGAGTCAGGAGATTTTTACCGGATAGCTTGAGTGTGAGAAATAATTCTCGCTGTTCTTCGGTGAGTTCGGTCATTTCCAGAAGCTGAGTCATGCCAATAATGCCGTTCAGTGGGGTGCGGATTTCGTGGCTCATGTTTGCCAGAAACCTGCTTTTGGCAGTGTTGGCAGTTTCGGCATCAAGTGTGGCTTCCTGTAGCTGAACCTGGACGGCTTCGTACTCCGCGATCTGCTCATTCAGCGTTTCGGCAGACACCTGCAGTTCAATGTTTTGTGCAACAAGTTCTTCCGTGCTGTCGCTGAGATCGGCTGTCAATTTTTCAGCCATGAGCCGGGCTTCTGTGCGGGTATTCAGTAAAGAGCCGATCAGCCCGAATAACAGCAGAGTGATAAGAGTTCCACCGCCCACAACAAGCCACATTTTTGCATACTCAGCCGTTAATAAGCCGCCCCCGCTTTGTGTAAAACTGAGCATCCAAGGGTGACCATTGAAATTAACCGGCATCAGGCGGCTGAAACGGATGTCTTGGCGGGGTGTGCGGTCACCGTCGGGATGACATTGGTAGAGCAGGTGTTCTGGAGATGTTTGCGTACCGTCAAAAATTTGGAGGTGCAGTTGCTTTTCATTCTCAAGTGTGCGCCCCTCGAAAATTCCCTGCATCAGGTTGTTCATTCGATAGGGGCTGAATACCCAGCCAAAGAGTGCGGCACGGCGCTGTTCCATTGTTGTGATGACCGCGCCTTTACGGTAGACCGGTACGTACATCAGAGTGCCGGCCTGACGTACCCTGTCAAGTTCCTGAATCAATACCACTTTGCCGGATAGTACGGCAGAATCAGTGTCCCGGGCCTGCTCCATAGCTGCGCGCCGCACCGGCTCAGTCAGCATATCGTATCCAAAGGACCGCAGATTGCGCCCGGAAAACGGTTCGATATAGACAATTGAGGAATAAACTGCACGGTCACCGTCCGGTTTCACCGTATATTCAGGATAACCTTCTCGGCGGACGCTCTTGATATGGCGGCTCAGTTCCGGGCGCGGGATCACAAGCGAGAAACCGATGCCCTGTATTCCGGGGAGCTGCTGTTCGATTTTATGGAGCCGGGTATAGGTATGCCAGGATTTCCGGGTAACCGTTTCCGAGGCATAGATATACGCTGCACTGCTCCGCAGGATTCGGGCATGATCGTAAAGACGTGCGGTTAACTCATGCTGAATTTCCCCACAATGAACGATAAAATCATTCTCAGCACTCTTTTCCACATTCGATTTCATAGATAATGTGGCTGCAGCGGTTATCAGCAAACCGACTGCCAGAATGAACCAGGAGACGCGCCCGCTCCTAAACAATGAAAGCGACGCAAAGGATCCTGTGTGATCAGTTCTGATCATGCCTGTCTCCCGAAATGATCCATTCACTACCCCCATAAATATCAATAGCTCGCAATGATTGTCACAGGAGCGAGTCCGGAATGGACCGTGATTATGCTGGCAACTAACGTGCCAGTGACCGGGTGCGGGTTTCGGGGATGTAACACCCTAAAATAAAGTGGAAAATACTAACTTGGTGATTGACTGGTGAGATTGATGGCACCATTAGAAACCGCCGTTAATGACATATCCGCACTATTTGGTAGAAAATATTTGGATACTATCAGCACTAATAGGTGTGCAGTTCCTTGCGTAGGTTTTGTTTTTAAGAGAGGGCACCGATGATAACTGTTTCCGCACTTGCATCAGATCGAATTGGAGATGCCGAATAAAGAGTGTGCAACACTATCAGGATTATCTGGAGGACTCACGGGCAAGCTATTTCGACATGTACGACCTGGCGCCTATCGGTAATACCCCAATGATGCAGATTCGGTAACCACAATGAAACACCGGCTAAAAAACCCAGCAGGCAAGGCCGTCTATGCACTCCGCAAGATAAATTAACGAAAGCAGTCAAGAAAATCTCCTCCTGACATAAACTACTGTCAACAATTAACGCTCCACTGTACAGCTAACCGGGATCCGTCTTATATGGCGGATTCGTCAATAATGAAAGATTCAGCTGGCTGTTACACCTCCACCCATCCTCACATTTCAGGTAACACACACATTAATCAAGTAATTGCACTCTCTCGGTTCTCTGGCACATAGGTTGCTAACGCTATGTATCATAAAGAAGTTAAAGGAAATGTGAACTCATGCCTCGTTTCGTCAAAATGCTACTATCACAGCTTTTTGTCATCATCGCGGCTCTCCCGGCTTTGGCCCAGGACGATCGCACATCGCTTGATGCTCTTGATCAACTGATGAATATCGAGGTGACCACCATCACCGGGGCCAGTAAGTACCGGCAGGAACTGACTGATGCGCCAGCTTCCGTTTCCGTCGTCACATCAGATGATATTCGCAATGGAGGTTACCGCACTTTGGCAGAGGTACTTAACTCTGTGCGAGGTTTTTATACGACTTACAACCGCACATATAGTTTCGTCGGATTGCGAGGTTTCAGCCCCCTGGGGGACTACGGCACCCGACTGCTGGTGCTGATTGACGGCCACCGCCTGAATGATGCTGTTTATGAGCAAGCCCCCGTAGGGAGCGATTTCCCCGTAGATCTTGACCTGATCGACCGGATCGAAATAATCCGCGGGCCGGGTTCTTCTCTTTACGGTACCAATGCTTTCCTCGGTGTCATCAACGTTATTACGCGCAGTGGAGTGGATTATAAGGGGGGGGAACTCTCTACTTCCGGAGGTAGTTTCAATACCTGGACCGGACGGGCCACCGGCGGTGGAAAATCGTCTAATAAAATTGATCTGCTGGTCTCAGCTAGCATCCGGGATAGCGCCGGGCAGCAGCGCATCTTTTTTCCAGAATATACCGCCACCAACAACGGAATCGCCCAAGGACTGGATGGCGAAAAAAACTGGGATCTGCTGTCGAAGAGTTCATGGCGGGACGTTTCACTGTTAGTGCTGCACCAGAACAGGGATAAGAGCGACCCCACTGCTTCCTATGGCTCAATTTTCAACGAGCCCGGAGCAAAAACCAGTGATCGCCACACACTAGCGGGTCTCAGCTACGATGGGCATTTCGGTTCGACCGCTCTAAACGCCCGTCTGGCTTACAACCGCTACGAATATACTGGTGACTATCCTCAGGAGAATGCCGGTGTGCGCACCCTTAACCGGGACGTAACGGTGGCCGAATGGATCGGTAGCGACGTGTATGCTTCCAAAGAGCTTGGCAACCATCTGGTGACGCTCGGCATGGAGCATCGCTGGCAATTCACCGAACAACAACGAAATTTCAATGTTTCTCCATCCTCCAACACGCTACTGGACGACAACCACAAAAACGTGGTTCAGGGGTATTATTTTCAAGACGCATACCACATCCTGAACAACCTGATCCTGAATGCCGGTCTCCGCTATGATCATTATGACAATTTAGGCAGTACGATCAATCCGAGGGTGGCTCTGATTTGGAAACCTCTGAATTCCACGGTTTTGCGCCTATCATACGGCGAAGCCTTTCGCGCGCCAAACGCGTATGAGCAGTATTACGGAGATAACGTGTACCAGAAAGGAAATCCTGTGTTGAAGTCGGAGAAAGTTCATACCTTAGAACTGGGGTGGGAGCAATTTATCGGCAACTATTTCAAGACCACCGTTACCGGCTACTTTACCCGTATCAACAATCTGCTGAGTCAAACGGTAGATCCTTCTGACAACATGTTGGTCTTCATGAACCAAGGTTCGCTTGAAACTAAGGGGATAGAGCTGCAGGGTGAAGTAAAATTTGAAAATGGTTTCAGTGGACGCCTCAGTTACTGTTATCAGGATACAAAAAGAACGGGTGAGGATCAAGTTTTGACGAATTCCCCCACCAGTATAGCAAAAGTTTCAGTAACGACACCCCTGCCGCTGAAAAGGAGCTTTGCAACAGTTGAGACTCTTTATAGCAGCGCCCGCCTGAATGCGACAGGCACGCAGATTGCCGGTGCCGCCATCGTCAACGTGACTCTTCTGAACCGCGATCTGTTGAAGGGACTCGACTTCTCAGCATCACTGTACAATCTGTTTGATACAAGGCTCACCATGCCGGCAAGTTCCGACCAGACCAACAGTCTCGGAGAAAGTCTGCGGAGCATCCCGCTGGATGGAATAAACTTCCGAATAAAAGCAACGTACCGGTTCTGACAATGGTAATGCAACTACTTACCATTTTGCTGCTGATTGTTCTCCCTTCGACTCATTGCTTCGGACAAGAGGATGATGTGCCACTGGAATATTTGGTTAAAGCCAAGTATTTGATCAATCTGCCACTTTTTACCGAGATGACGTCTCACAAAAATAACGGCACAGATTTCACCATCTGTGTCATTGGAGACACCCCCATGGAATACGTACTTAAATCATCAAAAGGAATAATAATCAAAGGTCGCCCGCTTTCTGTCAGCAAAATAGAAGACCCTGGTCAGGTTGATCGTTGTCAAATCCTCTTTATCGCTGCGTCCGAGCGTTATCGCCTGCAGGCACTGCTGACGAAAACACAACAGCAGGGAATTCTAACTGTCAGCGACATGCGCGATTTCACCCGTATGGGTGGCATAATCGGCCTGGTGACGGTAAACGCCCGGGTCACCTTCGATCTGAACCGTTCTTCAGCCGGCAGGGCATCAATCACTTTCAGCTCACATCTGCTGAAATTAGCTCACGACATCATCAACTGAACCCATGAAAGTAATCGAGCGTATATTTAGGTCGACCTCCAGCTTTCGCAGCAAACAGCGACTGGTAATCATGCTGGCTTGTTCCATCGTGCTGGTAGTTAGTCTGCTCAGCTCTCTCTGCTATACCTATTTTTCCTTCAACCGTGAGAGTCGTCAACAGCTGAGCGTATTGGGAGACATAATCGGCGCAGATGTGGGAGCCGCCCTGGCATTTGGAGATGATGAAGCGGTCACTAAATCACTCACCGCTCTCAGAGCCGATCCGGCCATCAAGGAGCTTTTCATCCTGAACGGCCATAACCAGATAGTTGCCTATTATAATAAGAAAACGGATGTGGTTCCCCGTGATCTGCAAATACGTTTAACAGCATTTCGAGCCGAAGCGCGTGAAACTTATTTAGATCTGTCCCCTGAAGTTGAGAGGCCGGTTATTAAAGATGATAACAATCTTGGCACCATTCTTATTGAGCAGGACGAGTACGTTATTACCAAAAAGATTGCCACATCTGCCGGTATCAGTGCCTTTATACTATTACTGGCTCTCGGGTTCAGCTACCTGCTGGCTGACCGTTTTCAGAGGGTTATCACTGAACCGATAACCGTTATGGCAACAACTATGCACGAGGTGAGTTACACCAAGAACTATTCAAAACGGCTTCCTGCCTGTGGCACTGACGAGATGGATCAGTTAGCAGTGCGCTTCAATGAGATGCTTTCAGAAATTGAGTTACGTGATGAGGATCTTCTGAAACGGCATGCCGAACTGCAGCAACTGGCACAAAAACTGACACTGTCAAATGTGTTGCTGCAGCAAAGTGGAGAGAGTAATCGACGCCTGGAGGAGGTTTCGCAAATCAAATCCGATTTTTTAGCTAACATGAGCCACGAATTGCGTACTCCACTCAACTCGGTAATAGGTTTTTCCGAGGTACTACAAGATCAGTTTTTTGGCTTGATCAATGAAAAACAGCAGGAATACGTATCCAACATTCTTACCAGCGGTAAACATCTTCTTTCCCTGATCAACGACATACTCGATTTTTCCAAGGTTGAATCAGGCAAGATGGAGCTTGAACTGAGTAATTTTTCACTTTTGGAAACAATAAACAACACTCTGGTGATGCTCAAGGAAAGAGCCCTGAAAGGTGGTGTGATTCTTCGCATGAACCTTTTCCCTCAGGACGATGTACCTATTGAGGCAGATCAGAGGAAGCTGAAACAGATCATGTTCAACCTGCTCTCGAATGCAGTTAAGTTCACCCCGAAGGGTGGAACAGTAGACGTGAGCGTTCAGAGGGTCAAAGACTCTGGACCAAGCACGTCAGATTCAACCGATCTTCCCCTGCCGCTTGGCTCTCTGGGAAATTTCATCGAGATTTCCGTTGAAGACACCGGCATTGGGATCAGAGAGGAAGATATCCCGAAACTCTTCAGTCCATTTACTCAACTGGCCTCGGTATACACCAAGGAATACGAAGGGACCGGTCTCGGCTTGTCGCTTGCCAGAAAACTGGTGGAACTGCACGGAGGCGAAATTTGGGTGACAAGCCGTTTTGACTCGGGGAGCAGGTTCAGCTTCACTATTCCACTGGCGCAAAAACCATAATCCAGAAACATAATGTTATTATGTACGTCGCCTTGTATGTTTTGAATTATATATTCAATGACAGAATATAAAATTGGCAACCGGTAGCATTCTAATCAAAGAAGTGATTGACGGCCAACAAACCGTTGTCTATATTCCAGAACCGCTTTTGACGTGGTTCAGAGCAAACAAGAAGGATTCTGGAATAGTCTTTGAGAGTGACCGGACAAAAAAGGCCAACCGGTAAAGAATCTGTGGTACGTACTTGAAGAAGCGGGTAGGGTGTGCGGGTGGCATCTGGCCACGCATTCATTACAAAAAAAATTAAAAACATTGACTACTCAGTTAATTGCAGATGCTATTTATCTGTCTGTTATATAAAAGGAAATTTATAAATGGAAGATTTCTTCCTCAAACTTTCAGTTATGCTTGTGCCGGGGATGCTGGCAATTGTCTGCCATGAAGTTTCTCATGGGTATATGGCCTGGCGCTTTGGGGATCCAACTGCCAGAATGCTGGGTCGCCTGACACTTAACCCACTTAAACATATCGATATCATTGGGACATTGATGATTTTTTTTATCGGTATCGGCTGGGCAAAACCGGTGCCGGTTGTGTTTGAAAATCTGCGCAACCCCAAACGTGACATGATCTGGGTGGCTGCTGCCGGACCGATCACCAATATATGTCTGGCCACTCTCTCTGCTATTCTGCTTCGTGGGCTTGTGGCAATTGGCAATCCGGCCGCTTCAGGATCGGCGCTTGCCATGTTGATTGAGCCGTTGGTGCTGATGCTGGCTTTTTCCGTGTATATCAATTTACTGCTGGCCATCTTCAACATGATTCCGGTTCCTCCGCTCGATGGCGGCCGCGTCATGGTCGGCCTGCTTCCGGCCCGTCAGGCTGCCGCCCTGGCACGGATAGAACCGTACGGCATGATTATCATTATCGTACTGGTGTTCTTTACCAATATGTTTAGTTATGTTATTTCGCCGTTCCTCCATCTGGGTGTTCAGCTCTTGGCCGGTCCGCAAAGTGGGCTGGTGCTGGGAGTTACCAGACTTATGATGAAGTAATAATGTATGACAAACCCCAGATCTCCTTTGGTCAGTTTACGTTGCCCTATGGCTCAATCTTCGTTCCCAGTACCTGTAGAAATTTGGCGAGCCAGTCCGGATGGGCCGGCCATGCCGGTGCGGTTACCAATGTTCCATCAACGTGTGCCATATCCATTGGAATAGATACGTAAATTCCGCCAGCAAGCGTTACATCAGGCCCAACCGCCGGATATGCCGAGCAGCTTTTTCCGTGGATCACTCCGGCAGCGGCAAGTAATTGAGCACCATGACAGATGGATGCTATTGGTTTGTTTGTATGGGAGAAATGCTGCACGATCTTTACCACGGTCTCATTCAGACGAAGGTATTCCGGTGCTCGCCCGCCAGGAATAACCAGTGCATCATATTCCTCTGCCTTGATCTCTGAAAATGTTGCATTCAGGGTAAAGTTGTGCCCACGCTTCTCGCTGTAGGTCTGGTCTCCCTCGAAATCGTGTATTGCCGTGCGTACCTGTTCGCCAGCCTTCTTTTCGGGACAGACCGCATGTACGGAATGCCCCACCATAAGGAGCGCTTGAAAAGGTACCATTACCTCGTAGTCTTCTACATAATCGCCAACCAGCATCAATATTTTCTTCGCACTCATAGTGAGCTCCTTTATGTTATCCTACGGTTAACTGCAATTGTCTACCAAGGGGCATCCCAAGTTGCAACTTGAAATCATTATGGTTTATAAGCCAGTTTGCTCATCACACTTTCGATCTTATCTTCCATTGTCTGGTCTCTGTCGGTACGCGTTCCCAGCTTGATAGTAGTCGTGATCCGCGGTGCTCCAATTTCGTGGACTCTTTCGTGGCAGCGTTTAATTGCCGCAAAGACGTCATCCCATTCTCCTTCAATGTTGGTTCCGTAAGAGTGTAATGCAGTTTTTAATCCCGCTGCCGTAAGCACTTTTTCGCATTCAACAATATATGTGGACAACGAGACGCCCACACCGATCGGAACGATACATAAATCAACGAGTACCTTCATGGTTCAAACCTCCATTTTTAATCTTTAAGGAAATGTAAGAGTGTTGCGTTAAATTTTTCTTGCGATTCCATATGCGGAATGTGCCCGACACGGTCGAATTCCACCAGTGTCGCGCCAGGAATAAGCCTGGACGTTGTGCGTCCCAGTTCCGGATACTGGCCTACCTGTGGCAATAATTCCTTCTTGACCCGTGCCTTGCCCACCACAGTACGATCAGCCTGTCCGATTATCAGCAGAGTTCTGGCTTTAATCTGTCCGAATTCGTGGCATACCGGTTGTTCGTAAATCATTTCGTAGGTCAGGGCCGAGGACATGGCCAGCCTCGGATATTCCCCGCTTGACTGCTGCCGGACGGCAAGTTCAGCATAAGCTCCATATTCCGGCCGCCAGTTGACAAAATAGGTCTTGTGGTAATTGCGGATGCTTTCTGCTGTTGCCTTCATTTCATTTCGATACTGCTCATCAACCGTGACATACGGAACAAACAGACGGTAGTCTTCAAGTCCGATCGGGTTTTCAAGCACCAGTCTGGTTGCGGTTTCCGGGTACATAAGGGCAAACCGGCTCGCCAGCATACCCCCCATAGAATGGCCGACGACCGTCACCTCTGTGACGTTCAGAGTATCCAGAAGCTTTTTTGTGTTTGCGGCAAGGGCATGAAAGCTGTAATGAATGTTGGGCTTTGATGATTTACCAAAACCGATCTGATCCGGAACGATAACCCGAAAGCCGTTATCGGTGAGAAATGCAATGGTATCCTTCCAGTAGACACCGGAAAAATTCTTGCCGTGCATCAGGAGCACAGACCTGCCGTTCCCGGTCCCGCTTGGCTTCACATCCATGTAGGCCATTTTCAGATCCTGACCTTCAATTACTGTCTGCAGATAACTGACCGGATAGGGGTAGGAATAACCCTCAAGTGTTATGGAGAGTGGTGACTGATCATCAGCCTGCAGGGTAAGCGGCTGAAGTGTGACAATTGATGCGATGGTAAGTGTGGTTACAATGATCAAGCGGCGTAACGGGGTCCATACGTACATGTGTTCTCCTGTCTGGATACGGGAAATTACGGTTAGTTGATCGTGATCATTCGTTTGGAGCTTACCATCATTCAAACAAATAGCGGCACACTGGCACCCAGGCCATGAACGACACTGGTGAAGGCATCCCGGTTTTCAAGTTTATCCTGTCCAAATCGTTCGGAAAATAGGGCCTGAATATGAGG
>Ga0194037_1000657_pt1 | contig 26661 bp, 24 predicted proteins | sample JunL306m_MetaG_FD_148653 | JGI IMG/M metagenome (GOLD analysis project Ga0194037, IMG submission 148653) | Anoxic zone freshwater microbial communities from boreal shield lake in IISD Experimental Lakes Area, Ontario, Canada - Jun2016-L304-6m | ecosystem: Environmental > Aquatic > Freshwater >...
CCATAACCACATACTTCAACGCTTGAGCATTTGAGGAATCGCGAGAATCAGCAGCCTTGATCATGACAAAGCGCACACCGGCAGAATACATTTTGGTGAAATCAATCGGCGCATCATTGGGATGTTGCCAACGACTGATGTCCACCCCGTGAATACGTCCACCAGGTCCAGCAAGATCCATCAGAGTCGTGCTGTCTACATTTGCCATCTCAGGTATTTGCTTAATAACAATGGACCTAGGAAGTGAAAAGATTGTCGTGTTACCAACTTTTGTGAATACACGATATTTTACGCTGGCACTGAGCGCAGTGGCCACCGCTTCGATCTTCCAAGCACCACCTGATGTGGTTTTGCTGGAGAGATCTGAAGTCTGCCATTTCTTATCGAGTTCTACTTGAACACAAACCTTGAGGCCAACTTTGGCCGGCTTTAGGATTCCATACATCGCGACAATCGGTTCGGTTGTACTTGGCGTTTGCTTGAGCGTGAGAGAGAGCGTGGCAGATGCGCCGACGGCAGGAGAAAGATCAATGCTCATAATTGCCACAAGAAGTGTGGTAAAAAAAATCAAAAGTCGATTTCGCAAGATTTATTATTCTTTCTCGACAATAGTGAGCTCAACGCCAAAGACTTCCTGGATGGCACTCTGTAGCGCCAATCGATGGCTATCTCGAATTGATGAATACTCGTGGCCGGTTGCGAATTTTGAACTGTCAGAAAAATCTAGCATCAACGTAGATTCTGTGAGACTTTCGAGTCTTGCATCAAAGAAGGCAATCCATGCGATTCGGTTCTTGCGCTCCAGGCGATCCAGAACCTCTGTCCAACCGGCTCGAAGTTCTAAAAGGTTCATATTCGAGACAATACCCGACTCGCATGAATATTTAAGAGTTTTTAGGTTGCTACAGGTCTATAAGGGGTGGCGGGGTGCGCCAATCCATTTGAAGTATTCCCCTGCCATAAGTACGCGCAAATTTGTGCGGCGATCAGGAATCAAGTTGAGCTGTTGGGCCACTCGTGCAACGATCTGTTCTACGGCTTTTTCACTGACAAATCGAGTTCTCCCAATTTCGGAGTTACTCAAACCTGTAGCAACGAGGTGCAAAGTTTCGATTTGCGTATTGGTGAGTTTATGAAGAACCGATGTAAAGGCGTTGTCATGAAGGGAGGAGTGATCGTTGAGCCAAATCATCGCTTCACGATTTTCGCAAGCGATAATTGATTCGGGAATTGCCTCGCAGATAACATCAAGATCAGCTACTGATCTCTTTAGTACAACCAGAGTGCCAAAAGGAATCTCTTTTTCTTTCAAACCCAATAGACGCAGATCGGGGCAGGCGGTTGTAAGAACGATTCCTAATTTTGGATTGAGTTTTCGCAATTCATGTGCAAAAGGAACGCCTCCATGGGAGGCAAATTGGACGTCAAGGACAACAACTTCTGGGTGCATGGTGCGAAAAATGGAAAGTGCATGTTCGTGGGAATTGGATTCACCTACGATATTGACGCCATGGAGTCGCATAGCTGCCGCGAGAGTAGATAACTCAAATGCGTCATCTGTTATTAATAGAACTTTTTGCATCACGGTTCACGGTAGCGCATTAATCACTTTTTAGTAGAAGGTGATGTTGATAGGAAGAAAAATTAGTTACAGGATTCTCTCAGCACAAATTATTTACAGAACAATATAGGGAGAACCCTAGATTAAAATGTTGTAACAAAAATAATTGAAATAAGTTTTCTTGAGAAGAGGCAACACTGGCACTGCCTTTCTCTGTAAGTGTAGCACCTAACCAATCAGGATCGCCCCAGATGAAGAGTAAGTACGGAGCCTGGGCCGGATGGATTTGGGGCCAGAGTATTACTGCCATTGCTGTACCGAGAAATGATCTCGCTACCTAAACCTGTGACACCACCTTGTGGACCGATGCCGTTATCGGCAACCGAGATGAAAATATTTCCAGGAGCATCCTCAATGATCGTAATGTCAATCTTTGTGGCACCACCATGTCTCATTGCATTGGATATTGCCTCTTCAATGATGCTTCCAACCTGATGCGCAAGAGTTCCTGGCTCTTCGAGTAAATGAGGATCGATATAAATATTAAATTCGCATAAACCATTCCAGAGGTCACATTTTCTAGCGACTTCTCGCTCTATGGTCGAATCGAGTTGGATAGGGCGATCTTGAATCGGTAATTCAAGAATGGCGCGCGCCTGTAAAAGTGCGCGATTAAATTGTTCGACGTTGCCGGATGTACGCGCTTGATCAATCGCAGCTGCGCAGCTGATGAGTTTTGTCTGTACTTGTCCGTGTAAAAGTTCGGCTGCTTCAGTGGCCAACCGTGAGAGCTGAATACTTTGAGCCATCACTTCAATTTGGCTTTCTTTGACTCTTGATTTGAAAGAAGTAGTCATATCTTGATGGATATTTCTAAAGGTACCGAATCCAGATGTGACGAGTATGAGCAGCACGCTTATGATGAGATTTGTAAAAAGTTCTTGGTTTGGGATTTGAATTCCTGTATAGAACTCTCTCGTTAAATGAAGTACAAGGTAGAGAAGTTGGATGATGAGAATTGCATCAACGAATATCCAGGCATGAACTCTTGGGAATTTCACCATGAGGTAATTTGAATATTGCATCGTGATGAAAATCGTGATCGTCGCGACAGCATAAGAAAAAAGGCCGATGCGGATTCCGAAATGTTGCACCTCAATCGGTCCGGTTCGAAGGAGATAAACCAAAGTGAAAGCACCTGGACGAAATTGCTGGAAGTGAATGATGTTCCAGAAGAAAGTTTTCAGACTTGGTTTTGGATAGATCGCTTCAGCTTTTTCTTGAAGGCGTTTACTCATGGGTCTGATGACGTTGCTTGCAGTGTCTCTAATTGATGTGGCAATATCTGTCCATTCGCTGGGGCGAATCCTAAATTCACCTCCCTCGATTCTCTTTGCAAATGCCTCCCGGGCATTGGTGAGTTCCATATTGATTTCATTACGGATAGATGTTCGAAGAAGTTCGGATACTTCCGCTTCCTGCAATAGCGCAAGTTCAATTTGCACTGCATTCTCGACCAGAAGGTCACGAGTCCGGCTGAAGCGGTCTCGTCCATCCAGAAGTAGGGTCACCATCGTGCCCCACCACACGAGAAATATTCCTCCGAGAATTCCATTGATGAACATTCCGCGAGCAACATTGATGTCGAACCTCTCTAGTGCGTATGAAGAGGCAACACCTATGCCAAAACCTGCAAAGAAAAATCCCGCAAGAACAGTCGTGAGAGGTAAAGGTGATTCCTCTCGGTGAGTGAAGATCACCTTGTCACAAATGGCACCTAAAATTCCAAGGACAGCGGAGATTCCTATGGTTATCGGAATGATTGGTAGGAAATTGAAAAACTTTTGGTCGGGCGTTCCAATATTGGCTCCTGTATTGAGGAGTAATAGCGGCATGCTCAGAGCGAGCGTTTGCCATGACAAAAGCCATTTGCCCCCGAGTCGGGATTGAATACTCGGTAAATCGTTATCCACGGCGAATAGTAGATGGTCCGATTGACTCGTAATACGCCTGAGCGATGAGTACTCGTTGATTTTGCTCTTCGGTAGCAACAATATGGAGTTGGCGAATCAAACGGGCAACTGCTTTACCAACGGAAGCTTCGGTGAGAAATTGGCGTTTGGCGATCGCTGCATTGGTTAAGCCTGAGGCCACGAGTCTCATGATTTCTACTTGGGAATCACTGAGCCTTCTCACCCGTTTAACTTTATTATCTTCTTCAATCAAGTCAGCGCTAAATCCTTCTTGATTCAAGGCCGAACTAATTGCCTTTTCTAAGATTTCTGGAGTACCGACTACTTTTTTTATGACATAGACCGTGCCTTCGGGTAATTCGAGTTGCTTTGCCTTGATCAAACGTGGCTCCTCATACGAGGAGAGCATTACTAAAGCAATTTCGGGAAGAATTCGTCGAAGCCCATGGGCCACGTCAATGCCGGTCGGGCCCTCACCTAGATCTAAATCCACGATAGCCAAATCGGGCGAGTGCTCCGTTGCTGCTTTGATTGCGCCGGCAGCGGTAGCAGCATCGGCAATGACTTGATAGCCCAAGTCTTTGAGAGTCGAGGAGAGAAGCAGGCGAGTGAAGTCATCGTCATCGATGAGCAACGCCTTGATTTGCACTCGCGGTCCTATTCTCTTGAGTCACCACTGGGCGTGTGGCTACAGGCAAGTTTAGCCAATCGTGGATGCCCATTGGCAAGGGATGGGCGCACAGTGAAAGTCCAAGTTAGGATGCGACATGTCCTTGAAGATAGCTGTTATCGCAACAGCCGAGAACCCGTTCCGCTGCGTGACCTACAAAGACTCGAAGTTTTTCTCTATTGAAGGGGTCTCGACCCTGACCGATGCCCTGCATATGAGGGCGGATGAATTACGTGCCAGGGTCAATGATTCATCGGGCAAAGAGTGCTTTGGAACATTACAACCGCCGATTTCGCCAGAAATTGAGATCTGGGGCGCGGGAGTTACGTATCTGCGCTCGCGTGATGCACGCAAAGAAGAGAGCGGTGTACCGGATGTGTACCAACGCGTTTACGAGGCAGATCGGCCAGAGCTATTTTTTAAATCACATGCACGCCGAACAGTCGGCACAGCCCATGACATTGGTATTCGTGCAGATAGCGCCGCATCCGTGCCAGAACCTGAAGTTGCAATAGTTGTAAATATCTACCAAGAAATAATCGGGCTGACCATTTGCAATGATGTAACAGCTCGAACGATCGAAGGTGAAAATCCTTTGTATTTATCTCAAGCAAAGATTTATGTCGGGTCCACGGCTATGGGGCCAATGATCACCCCCATCTGGGATGTAGACGACATTGGCACGTTGGGAATTTCCGCTCACATAACACGAGGCACTGAGTTGGTATGGCAAGCACAAACTTCGTTAGGCGCCCTCCATCGAACTTTTGAAGATCTTGTGAGTTACTTGTTTCGATGCCAAATCTTTCCCGATGGTGTCATTCTTTCTACTGGAACCGGAATTGTTCCGCCGCTAGATATTTCTTTAGAAGATGGCGATGTTGTTACGATTTCCGTTGACGAAATCGGAATTCTCTCAAATAGAGTGGTAAAGATCGATGAAAATATTCATAACCTCACGCTAGGAATTGGTTCATAGAATGAAAATGATTGCATGGACTCAATGGGATGATATAAAAATCCCTGAAGGAATTGTCGGATGTTCACCAGCAGATACTCCGCTTGAAAGCGCTGATCTTTCAGCCATTAACTTCTATGTGCCTCCATATATGGGCGGTCGAGCAGCTCTGGAATTCACAAAGAAAATGCCCAATTTAAAAGTTTTACAGATGCCTAATGCTGGATATGACGATGCACTTGAATTTATGAGACCCGGTATGACGCTCTGTAATGGAAGCGGAATTCATGATGCCTCTACCGCGGAATTGGCGGTGGGTATGACCATAGCGAGCTTACGAGGATTTCCTACTCTTGTACGAGCGCAAGATCAGATGCAATGGCGCCATGCAAAGTATCAGTCGATAAACGATAAGCGAATTGGCATTGTCGGTTTTGGTTCCATTGGTCAAAGGATCGCTCGAAATCTTTCAGGCTTTGATGTAGAGGTCATTGGTTTTTCCAACTCTGGACGAGATGGTTCTATGACTATGGATCACTTTGATACCTATCTACCCACCCTCGATGTCGTCATTCTGATTCTTCCGCTCAATGATTCAAGCCGTGGATTATTTGGTGCTAAACGATTGGCGCTTCTGAAGGACGGCGCCCTGCTGGTCAATGTTGCTCGCGGACCTATTGTGGATACCGATGCACTTGTGTCGCAACTCAACTCTGGCCGCATAAGCGCCGCGCTTGATGTGACCGATCCTGAGCCCTTGCCCGAAGGCCATCCATTGTGGAGTGCGAAGAATGTGTTCATCGCCCCTCACGTAGGTGGCAATACCAGTGCCTTTGAACCCCGTGCCCGCAAACTTGTAGAAGAACAACTTCAAAGAATTTCCTCGGGCCAAAAATTGGCCAACATCATTATCGATGGGATTGTCAACGCCACCTGAAAGATTAAGATAAGCAACATGAGCGATGATCTAAATAAGGGAAAACGTAGAAGTTCTGAATGGTTTGCCGGCACTGGGAAAAATGGATTTATTCACCGCTCGTGGATGCGCAATCAAGGCTTCGCGCCCGACCTTTTTGATGGCCGTCCTGTCATCGGGATTGGTTCTACCTGGTCAGAGTTCACACCCTGTAATGCTCACCTCAATAAAGTTGCCGAATCTGTAAAACGAGGCGTCTGGGAGGCCGGAGGCTTTCCACTTGAATTTCCTGCAATGTCATTGGGCGAACCGATTATGCGCCCAACCACGATGCTCTTCCGAAATTTGTTAGCCATGGAAATTGAAGAACTCATCCGTGCAAATCCTATGGATGGCGTCATACTTTTGGCTGGTTGCGATAAGACCACTCCAGGAATGTTGATGGGCGCCGCCAGTGTGGATTTGCCAACGCTCATGATGACGGGCGGACCCATGCTCAACGGTAAGTTCCGGGGCAAAGATATTGGTTCAGGGACAGATGTCTGGAAATTTGCCGATGAGGTTCGAAATGGAACCATGACAGAGGAAGAATTTACCGAAGCCGAAACGTGCATGGCCCGAAGTGCAGGACATTGCATGACGATGGGAACTGCGTCAACGATGGCATCAGTAACCGAAGCCCTGGGTGTTCAGTTACCGGGTAGCGCCGCAATCCCGGCTGTGGATTCGCGTCGTTATTCCCTTGCGCAAATGGCAGGACGACGCATTGTTGAAATGGTGAAGGAAGATCTTAAACTTTCACAAATCCTTACTCGCGATGCTTTTGAAAATGCGATCAAAGTTAATGCCGCAGTGGGTGGATCAACGAACGCGGTTGTCCACCTCTTAGCACTTGCTGGAAGAGTGGGAGTACCGTTGGCGCTTTCAGATTTTGATTCATTGGCGCGGGATATTCCCGTTGTAGTAAACCTCATGCCATCGGGTAAATATTTGATGGAAGATTTCTATTACGCAGGAGGTATTCCTGTCGTGATGTCCGAACTCGGCGATTTGATCCACCGTGATCACATCACGGTGACGGGGAAAACTGTCGCTGAAAATATCGAGAAAGCCAAGAATTGGAATGAAGATGTAATTACTCCCAAAAGTAATCCTTTCCAAGGAGCAGGCTCTGGAACAGTTGTTCTTACTGGATCTTTGGCACCAGATGGTTGCGTGCTAAAAATCTCTGCCGCATCTCCGCATCTTCTTAAGCATCGCGGTAAAGCTCGAGTCTTCAGCAATATCGAGGATTACAACATTGCCGCTGATGATATGAATATGGATATCGAAGCAACCGACATCATCGTTTTGCAAAATGCAGGGCCTAAGGGATATCCAGGTTTTCCTGAGGTTGGAAATGTTTCTATGCCTCGTAAGTTAATGGCTCAAGGGATTATGGACATGATTCGTATATCTGATGCTCGCATGAGTGGAACTGCCTATGGCACAGTTGTTTTGCATATTTCTCCAGAGGCCGCCGTCGGTGGACCATTAGCCTTAGTTGAAACTGGCGATGAGATTGAACTCGATGTAGAAAAGAGAGCGCTCAATCTCCTTGTCTCACCCGAAGTTCTGGCGCAACGCAGAGCCAAATGGATTGCACCAACGGGCGGGCCTACCCGAGGCTGGAGCAAGTTGTATGTGGATCACGTCATGCAAGCAAATACCGGAGCAGATCTTGATTTCCTCGTTGGGGGATCAGGAAATGAAGTGGGACGTCACTCGCATTAATTCTGGCGAAGGTTCACGTATTCGCTTGTAAATTCAGCAATGCTGGTCACGCCGGTCAGTTGCATAGTGGTTTTCATTTCTTGCGCCAATATTTCAATGCACTTCTCTACTCCGGCCATTCCTCCGGCCATCGCGCCGTAGAGATAGGCGCGTCCGATGAGTACCGCATCGGCGCCAAAGCCAATGGCGGCCAAAATATCTTTACCACTCATAACGCCACCATCGATGTAAATTTCCATCTTTTTACCAACGGCTGCGACAACTTCTGGAAGTAATTCCAGGGGAACGACACCGCAATCGAGTTGTCTACCTCCATGATTGGAAAGAACGATTGCATCCACTCCCATTTTTGCGAGCATCTTTGCATCGGCCACGGACTGGATTCCCTTGACGATAATGGGGCCACCCCAAATAGATTTAAGCCATGCGAGGTCTTCAAAAGTAACAGAGGCATCAAAAAACGTTGCTGCTATTTCAGAGAGAGGGCGAGTAAATTGACGAAACGTCGCAAACTCTAACGCAGGAGTAGTAAGTACGTTAAACCACCATTTCATTTTGGTGGCCATGTTAAAGAAAGTTTTAGAGTTGATCTTTGGTGGAACCGTTAAACCATTTCGGATATCTCGATTTCGTTGCCCAGCAACTGGAGTGTCGACCGTGAGTATCAGTGCTTCAAATCCTGCATCCTTGGCTTGCGCAACAAAGGAGCGTGTTTGTTCGCGATCGCGCCACACATAAAGTTGAAACCACCTTCGAGATTGCGAAACGGCATCGCCAAGTTCTTGGGCCGATGTTGTGCCCATTGTGGAGAGTGAGTAAACAAGATTGTGTTGGGTGGCAACGGTGGCAATACCGATTTCGCCGCTGTAATGCATCATGCGTGTATAGCCAGTGGGCGCAAAGATGATGGGTAGGTCAGAGCTCCGACCAAGAATCGTGGTGCTTAAATCGACACTGGAAACATCTCGCAAAACACGGGGGCGAAATTCAATACGACTGAATGTTTCGCGTGCCCGCCCTAAACTAATTTCTTCGTTAGCGGCTCCATCGACATAGTCATATACGGCTTTGGGAACCCGGTGGGTTGCCAATGTACGAAGGTCTTGGATGGTGATACATCTTTGGAGTTTTCGATCGACTCCATCAAAACGAGGCAGGTGCCACCCAAGAAGTGGCTTGACTGTCTTCCACCTCGGAAATTGTCTTTGGACTTTCATTGGAGACATCATACGTTTTCACTTTCTAGAATAGATAGTACGTGCCAGGGGGAATTAATCCGCAAAAGTTCTAACCAACGGCCAATGGGCGGGAAGAGTGCTGGGTTAATCTTGGTTGCGAATTCGAGGGTCAGACACTTTGCTACAGCGGAGTAGGCATTATTAGTTGTTGCCGCCGCCTTGAGTTCGGTCCGCATTGGATCATCGATAACAGTTGAGATTGCTAGGTAATGAATCCAAAGGGCGATGGCAAGACACGTTCGAGGAGTTGGAAGATTCCTACAGAGCAGATCATTGGCGGTATTGAAGAGCCTTTGAGGCAGTTTTTGAGAACCATCCATGGCAATTTGCTCAGTTCGATGTAAGAGCGCCGGATTACTCATTCGCCCCCGAATTTCGGCGGAGTAAGCCACAAGATCGAGATCTTGTGGCGCGTTAAAGGAATTTGATATCTCCTTAATTTGCATATCACTGAGAAATTTTCTGGTGCGCGGATCGATAATTACATCAGCGGCAAACTTGATGTCCAAAATCTGACCAAGGTATGCCAAAGTGGAGTGAACTCCATTGAATAGTCGAATCTTTGCCAGTTCATAAGGAGCAATATCATCAACAAATCTGATGCCAGTCTCTGAAAGATCTTCCTCGAGTGGATCATGTTCTATCACCCACTGATTAAAAGGTTCGGCTGTGATCAATGATTCATCGCGATAGCCGTAACGACTCTCGAACACCTCAATGCTGGAGGGGGTAATCGCAGGGACGATGCGATCGACCATAGAGTTAGGAAAACGCACGTGCCCTTTTATCCACTGCTTAAATCCGTCTGAATAATCAGCAATAGCTTGGTCAATGACGCCTTTTGTGAATTCTCCATTGCTAGGCAAGTTATCGCACGAAATGATTGCAATTCCTGGTAGGCCCACTTCATATCGAGCATGTAAGAGAAGCGCTAATCTCGATGGCAATGATTGATGGTAAGCCTTTTCGCTGGCGGTGATTGTGATGAGGCGAAGGTCGGAACTTTGTGCCAAATGTAGTAAACGCCTTTCATCTGCTGAGAAGAAAGCAGCCTCTCGGATGGAACCGATAATCCTAGGAACATTTCCATACTGATCCGCTGAGTTGACCGTATAAAGGCCATCTTGCTGAGACAAAATATTAGAAACCGAAGGAGTGCGTTGGGAGACGCTAGCTATTGCGTAGCCAAGCTTGCCGGCGCGCAGCGCGTTATCGAAGAAGACACCTTGATGGGCTCGGTGAAATGCACCGAGCCCCATGTGAAGTACGCCAATTTTTACATCATCGAGGTTGTAGGAGGGTTTCTCGACGGAAGTAATCTCGCCAAGGTTGTCACGATTGAGTTGTCTCATTACAAACGAAAAAAGTCTTTGCTCAAGTTGTAGGCAATGTCGGCGGCAAGCTCGAAAGCATCCGACTTTGAAATACGATAGCGCGCGACTTCACGTGCTAAGTAGCTTGCATCAAAACGTCGCGCCACATCATGTCGTACAGGAATAGATGCAAAAGCACGGGTGTCATCGATGAATCCGACTGTATTGTAATAACCAGCAGTCTCCGTCACGGATTCTCTCCATCGATCCATTCCGTTCAGGCTGTCATGGAACCACCATGGGGGACCCAACCTCAATGCCGGATATGCACCAGCAAGGGGAGCAAGCTCGCGTGAATATGTGCTCTCATCGAGCGTAAAAAGAACCATTCGAAAATTTGGATTAAATCCGAATGCATCCAAGAGCGGTCGCAACTCATTAACAAAATGTGTCTCCAAAGGAATATCGAAACCTTTATCGGCTCCAAACTCGCTAGCAAAATTCGCATCGTAATTCCGAAGCGAACCAGGGTGCAGTTGCATCACTAAGCCATCTTCACTTGCCATTCGAGCATGCTCAAAAAGCATGACCGCGCGAAATCTTTCCGCCTCGTGCGCTTGAAAATTCCCTGAAAGTAAAAGGGCGAAGAGGTTTTCTTTTTCCTCCAGAGGAAGATCAACCGTCCGAGCGCTGAGTACCCCATGATCAGTTGCTGTGGCGCCATGTTCCTTAAAATGCGCGCGACGATTTCGAAGGGCGCTTGTGAAAGAATCAAAACTCTTACAATCCTCGCCGGTGGCTAAAGATAATTGGGCCAATGACGCCATCCAACTAGTTCGATTAGGGTCGCTGACGTCGTCGGGCCTGAATGTGGGAATTATCCTCCCTCCCAAATTGAGCGATGACAAGGCGGCATGATCTTCGAGCGTGCTGGATGTTGAATCGGTGGTTGCGAGAACCTCTATGCCAAAACTTCGAAAGAGCTCTTGAGGTAGAAATTCTTTGCTGTTCAAGCGCTCTTGGATGTGATCATAAAAATACTCCGGCCGCTTTGTTAGATCAACATCGGATATCCCAAAAAGTGAATCAAAAGTTTCGAGAAGCCAAATTCTTGAGGGTGTTGAACGAAAAGCTTTCCAATGGTGCGCGAAAATATTCCAAACTTCCTTCGGGTCCCCAGAGATAATTTTCTCGTAACTCACCCCCTGACTCACCATCATCCGAGTGATGTAGTGGTCAGGTTTTATCAGCAGTTCAACAGGATTTGCGAAAGGTTCATTTTCTCGAAGCATGCGCGCATCCACATGCCCATGTGGGGAGAGAATGGGGAGTGCTCGCATGATTTCATAAAGTTCTCGAGCTAGCGGAAGTGACTGTGGATCTGTTCCAAGGAATCGATCTTTATACATGGGATTCCAGCCAATCAAAGGCATCTTCTTGCATTTCTACAGTAAAAGAATGTGAAACTGGATAGGTGTCGCTTTCATAGTTTGCATGAACGCTACGGATAAGGGCGTCGGCTTTTTGCATTCCAGTCTGAGTGAAGAGCTGATCGTTCCCACAAAACTGAATATAGAGTGAACGTGGTGAACCAAGTACGGCGACACCTGGCCATTCTGAATCTCTTGCCAGGCCTTGAGGGAAGAACATCCAAGAATGCGGTGCAACGTGGTGATCCAACATCGATTCATACGTGGCCATCGCACCGATCGAAACTGTTGCTTTAACGTTTGGCGAAGTTGCATGGAGATAGATCGCCCGACATCCACCCCCTGAGAGACCAATCGCTGATATTGATTCGTTTATTTCTGGCAATGTCTGTGCAACGGCCAGAGCCACGCGGTCATCAAAGTTTAGAAGTCCTGCGAGGGTTGCACCAAAAAGAGATAGGTACTTTGAAAGCACCATGGATTCATGCATCACCGCCAAATTTTCATAGTTTTGCGACCCAGAGATTTCGCGTAGCCGTTCAGGCATATTTGTTAAAGAGAATCGTCGTGAGCCCCACAGGAAACAATCGAAGGCAAGTACTGCAAACCCTCGCCTAGCTAGTTCATTTGCGGGGGCTCTGTTTCCGTAGTGATCGCGTCGTACCCACTGAAGATGGTCGGGGAGTTCGCTTGCTCCTGTGGCCACTTTTTCTTTTCCGAATTCTTTTACGTCATCATGGCTATGCAGAAAGAGAACACCGGGAAGGGGGTATGTCGCACCTTCTGGCGTAAGCAAGAGCGCCTCGGTGCGTGGGCCGTATCCCGTACTCCAACTTATTTCAGTAACAGTGACGCCATCGATGGAAGAAACGTTTCCTCGGGCGATTGCAAAGTCAGTAGGAAATTCTGGCAACACCCCTAGATGTGTAAAGAGTCCATCAGAATTAATCGTCGGAGGAAACGGAGGCGAGAATTTCAGGGCCAGTGGAATATCGGCGAAGGGCCCTAAATCCATGGGGTACACATTACAAAACTCCGAACTTTGCAAAAGCCGCGCTAGGACTCATTCCAGATTTAACTGCTTTGCGGAATTCGCTTTCGCCCGAGTCTTTCTCTTTGACGTGAGAAATGACAGAATCGATTGCTGAAATTGGAACGATGACAACGCCGTCAACATCGGCGACGATTAAATCTCCAGGATGAATTGTTACTCCGTCAATGACTCCGGCAACATTGTGTGCAATTACCTCATATCGGGAATTGATATCTAGCGGACTGCTTCCAACGCCAAAAACTTTGAATCCCATGGCACGTGTGCGCGTGAGATCGCGAACTGGTCCATCGGTCAGAGCGCCCGCAACGCCCTTAAATGAGCAGGCAGTAGAGAGCAATTCACCCCACAACGACGCATGACCCAAGCGCTGAGTGGGCGTTACGTAAACCTGATCCTTGCCCACCGCGTCCAATGCTGACAAGAGCCCCACATAGGCAATCTCTGGAGCGCGGGTTACCACCTCAATCTCAACGGGGAAAGCAAAACCCATGAGGGTGCCTTCACCCGAAAGCATTTCAATGGAGGCGCCTAGTACCTGATTTCGGTGGCCCAAGGCATCTAGTGCATCCGAGGCAAGGGAGGCCGAGAAGATTGGACGTAGCATCTGCAAGTCAAGGCTCATGACCACACGGTAGAGGCAATGCCGACTTTTCTCAAAGGTTTTCGTCATGCAATTTAAGACATGACATACGCTCAAAAAGAAAGTAAGAAATCATTGACAGGCCAACTCCTTTGGTTGAACATGAGCCTGTGTAGTTCTGCTACACCCAATTACCCTCGCAGAGAATGGACTATGAATGCGTAAAAGTTCAGTTCGTCTTGCTGCCGCACTAGCTGCCGTTGCGCTCGTTGTAACTGGTTGCTCGTCTTCCACGAAGACGTCAAGTACTGCCGCAGATAAGCAATTAGAAATCTTCACCTGGTGGGCTTCAGGCGGAGAAAAAGCTGGTCTCGATGCAATGACTTCAGTCTTTACAACAGCAAATCCAAATACGAAGTTCATTAATGCTTCTGTTGCTGGTGGCGCTGGTGTAAACGCCAAGGCAGTTCTCGCAAGCCGCCTTGAAGCGAACAACCCACCTGATTCCTTCCAGGCACACGCTGGTATGGAACTCGATGGATATGTAAAGTCAGGCAAACTTGAGGACCTTACTTCTCTTTATGCATCAGAAGGTTGGGACAAAGTATTCCCAGCGGACTTGCTAAAGACACTTACTGTGGGTGGAAAGATTTATTCCGTTCCAGTAAACATCCACCGCGCAAACGTTCTTTGGTGGAACCCAGCAACTGCAACAAAGGCCGGAATCACGACTGCACCTACAACACTTGATGAGTTCTTTGCAGATCTTGCAAAGTTCAAGGCAATCGGAATTCCTGGAATTGCACTTGCAGGCAAAGGTGACTGGGCGATCGCTCAGCTCATGGATTACTTGTTGCTGGCAACAATGGGAGCAGACAAGTACGAAGGTCTCTTCAAGGGAACAACTTCATGGACTGGTCCAGAAGTTGCAGCAGCACTTGTCAACTTCCAGAAGGCACTCTCCTTCGGTAACAAAGATGCAGGAAACCTTGACTGGCCAGACGCAGGTAAGTTAATTACAAGCGGTAAGGCTGGATTCTTCATTATGGGTGACTGGGCTTCAGCACAGTGGCAATCAGATGGCCTCAAGTTAGGCACTGATTACACATGGGCAGCAGCTCCAGGAACAACCAACATCTATCAGTGGCTATCAGATTCCTTTACTCTCCCAATCGGAGCCAAGGATCGCAATGCAGCCCTTGCATGGTTGAAGGTTTGCGGATCGAAGGCTGGACAAGATGCATTTAACCCTAAGAAGGGTTCAATCTCTGTTCGTACAGATTCCGATCTCACGCTCTATGACTCCTACCTACAAGCTGCTGCTGCGCAATGGAAGACAGACCGCCTCGTCGGTTCAACTGTCCACGGCGTAAATGGCAATAACGCTCTGATGGCTGCATTCGATGCAGCCGCCGGTAAGTATCTTTCCGGTGGAGCAAAAGACAATGCTGGACTTGCTAAGGATCTTGCCGCTGCATACGTAGCGGGACAGGCCTAAGCAATATCTTGCACTTGCACACAGTAGGAATCAGTAGGAAACAGTAGGAAATGAAATAAGTTCTGGCGGGCGGTAGAAATATCGCCCGCCAGAACTATCATTGTGAGTCAGCGTGAAGGGTCGTGAATGACAAAAGTAAAAGTTAAAGGTCGCGGCGGAGTCACGAGCCGCTGGGGCGGATTCTTCTTTGTTTTGCCATCCATTATTGCAGTAGGAATTTTCGTCTACGGCATGATCGCGTGGACACTCAACATTTCATTAACGAATAAGAATTCTTCCGCAGTACACAATCCAAAATATGTTGGATTCGTCAATTACACATCACTTCTTCATGATGCTCGATTCACTCACGCCTTAGGTAACTTAGCAAAATTCACGGTCGTTTTTATTTTTGGAACTCTTATCTCTGGTTTCATTATGGCGCTTCTCCTAGAAAAGGGGATTGCAGGAGAAGGACTCTTTCGCTCGATCTATCTCTACCCGATGGCCATCTCTTTCATCGCTATGGGTACCGTGTGGAACTGGTTAATGAATTCCACCCACGATAAAGGTGCAGGCGGGCTCAATCTCATCCTTCTCAAACTCCATTTAGGTTTTCTGCAAAACGATTGGTACATCTCTCAAAAAGGTTCGATGTACGCGATGGCTCTTCCTGCAATCTGGCAGATGAGTGGTTATGTGCTCGCGCTCTTTCTTGCAGGCTTTCGCGCGATTCCAGATGATATGCGCGAGGCGGCTCGAGTAGATGGAGCTAGTGAAGCCAAAATCTATCGGTATGTGCTCTTTCCTCAACTGAGCCCAACATTCTTGACCGTACTGATCATTCTTGGGCACATTTCCATGAAGGTTTTCGACCTGATTATTGGTATTTCCGGGAAGAGTTACGTCACCGATGTACTTGCTGTTTACATGTGGCAAGTGACCTTTGATTTTACTAACTATGCAAAGGGCGCAGCGATTGCCATGGTCATTTTGTTCATGGTTGCGATTGTCGTTATTCCTTACCTTCGATATGTCAACAAGAGTGAGGAGTACCGATAATGAGTTCAGATATCGTCGACCGGATTACTGCACATGTGCCATCACATAGGGCAAAGAATCGAAAGCTCAGTGGGACTGCGCAGTTTTGGCTGATATTTCGTTATATTTCACTTTTCTTTATTCTTGCCTTAGTTATTTTGCCGATCTATGTTCTCGTTGTTAACTCCTTTAAGGGAACGTCGGTATTTCTTGAAGATGCCCTGAAATGGCCAACGCATTGGACAGTCGAAACATGGCCCAAGGCATGGGCAGTCCTTGGCGGGGCGATGTTTCGAACACTTTTCTTTGTCGTTCAATCTTCGATCATTTCGGCAATTTTAGGCTCTATTAATGGATACGTACTTTCCAAGTGGAGATTCCGTGGGTCGAGAATGATCTTCATCCTCTTTCTTTTCGGAATGTTCATCCCGTATCAAGCGATCATGATTCCTTTGGTTCAGTTCAACACATGGGCAGGGCTGGGAAGCTCAATCTACGTATTAGTTCTCGCACATGTGATCTACGGTATTCCTATCTGCACTTTAATCTTTAGAAACTATTACGCGACGATTCCTGACGAACTTATAGAAGCGGGCCGAGTAGATGGTGCGTCGATGGTTCGTATTTATCGATCCTTGATCTTGCCGCTCTCGATCCCCGGATTTGTTGTGGTGCTCATTTGGCAGTTCACCTCCGCTTGGAATGATTTTCTTTTTGCAATCTTCCTCACCGGCGGATCCCCAAATCTTCAGGTAACGACCACGGCTCTGAATTTCTTAACGGGAAGTTCGAATCAAACTTATTACGGCGTGAATATGACGGCATCCCTGATGGCATCCATTCCAACGCTATTGGTGTACATGTTCTTGGGACGCTACTTCCTTAGGGGATTGCTCAGCGGCTCACTCAAAGGTTAGGGTTGCAACCATGAAAGCAAGCATTTTTGATGAACGCCGAAATATATTGGGCGAAGGTCCAACTGCCACGGGGCCAAAAAATGAAGACGTCAAGTGGGTGGATCTCTACGGAAAAAAGGTGCGATCGCGCCATTTGGTTAACGGTGAAATCTGCGAATATGAAACAACCGAAGATGTGGGCTTTGCGATACCACGATTGAACGGTGGGGAAGTCATCGGAACACAGAACGGTCCTTTGCTTCGCGATGTTGATGGGACTTTGCATCTTTTGCCAACGCGTGTAGATGCAGATGGCTACAAAGCGAGCCAAATAGTTCGCTGGAATGATGCAAAAGTTTCCCCTTCAGGAGATCTATTTCTGGGCTCGATGGCATATGACTTTACGACGAATGCTGGAGCCTTCTATCAAATGCGTGGCGATGGCAGACATATGCGCCGCCTCTTTGGCGATGTGAGCATCAGCAATGGTTTGGATTGGACCGTGGATGGAAAGACGATGTTTTACATCGACACTCCACTAGCGCGAGTAGATATATTTGATGTTGAAGAGCGAGAAATTAAAAATCGCCGGACCTTAGTGCACTTTCCAGAGAGCATGGGCTCTCCCGATGGAATGTCGGCTGACGCAGATGGAAATATATGGGTTGCATTTTGGATGGGATCGGCAGTTCGGTGTTTTGATGGAAAGACGGGAGCTCAACTAGCCGAGATCGCCTGTCCCGCTCCAATGATCACGTCATGTGTCTTTGCTGGTGAAAATCTTGATCAACTTATCATCACGAGTGCAAGTGAAAATTGCGACCTTGAAGCACATCCTGAAGCTGGGTTTGTCTTCATTGCCTCCCCAGGTGTTCAAGGACAAAAGACCACACTCTTTGGAGCGTAATGACTGATCTGTACACCTTTGGCGAAGCGATGGCGTTGTTTCTCTCCACGGATACTGATGATGTTATTAGCGCCCTGAAATACTCTCGAAGTACGGCAGGAGCTGAAGGCAATGTGGCGGTGGCTCTAAGCCGATTAGGGTTGGACGTTCATTTCTACACACATCTAGGCAGCGATGCACTCGGTAGCGCCGTACTCAGTGATTTTATTGCTGAAGGTGTTGATGTGTCTGCTGTAAAACGAGTACCTGAATTTACCGGAGCATTGATTCGAAATCCCGGGACCACGAGAGCGGTTGAACCAACGTATCTGCGAAAAGGTTCTGCGGCTTCCACAATTGCTCCGAGCGATATCGACACCCATCTTCTTGCACAAGCTCGATGGTTGCATGTCACCGGAATTACGTGCGCCATATCTGACTCAGCTGCACACGCCGTCGAATTCGCTTTAGATGAGGCAAGAGAAAACCATATTCCGGCAAGTTTTGATCTCAACATTCGCCGTAAATTGTGGAGCCCAGATTCGGCCAGGAAAGTTTTGGAACCACTTGCTCACGATGTAAATCTTTTGATCGGTGGAGAAGATGAGTACCAACTGGTATTTGGTGAGGCGGATCCACATCGAGCTATGGAGATTGCTTATTCACGCGGTTGTGCCATTGCAGTCATGACAAAGGGCGATCAACCAATTCGCTATTGCATTGAAGGAGTTTTCGGAGAAATCACGCCACCAAAAGTGCAGGCTGTTGATCCTGTTGGTTCTGGAGATGCATTTACAGGTGGGGTTATTGCCGGTTTACTGAGTGGGCTCACCGCCCACGAGGCGATTGTGCAAGGATCGATCTCAGGTGCTCGTGTTGCCAGCCATTTCGGAGATTGGGCGGGTTTACCAACAGGAATACATGGCCGCACTGATCCTGCAATAATTGCAGAAATTACCAAGGGAGCACGCTCATGAATGTTCTAGAAAGATTGGCAACGAGTGGCGCCCTTGCAATCGTGAGAGCGGCTGATCAAGCAACTGGACAACGTATCGCCGATGCAATTGTCAGCGCTGGTCTTACTTGCATTGAAGTCACCATGACGAATCCTGGCGCACTGGCAATTATCGAATCACTCGCCTCACGCAGTGAAGTGTGTGTAGGCGTTGGTACCGTCGTGACAACAGCAGATGTTTCACGAGCAAAGAGCGCAGGGGCACTATTTGTTGTTTCTCCAAATACAGATATAGATGTCATCGCCGCTACCAAGGCTGCTGGATTAGTGTCATGTCCAGGAGTAGCCACCGCCACCGAAGTTGGTATGGCGCTCAAAGCTGGAGCCGATGTTTTAAAACTTTTCCCGGCCTCCTCGTATGGACCCGCTCATCTCAAAGCGCTTCGCGATCCCTACCCAGGAAATGTCTGGTGTCCGACGGGTGGGGTAAGTGTTGAGTCCGTACCCACATGGTTTGATGCTGGTGCATCCTTTGTTGGGCTCGGGGGACCACTTATCAAGGGCGGTGCTGAAAATATTGGAGCAAATGTTCATGCTTTTATGCATGCCATTGTGCGAGCAAGAGAGGTAAAGTCCTGACTTATGAAACTTGCCAATAACCATATTTTCGTCACGGGTGGCTCTAAAGGAATTGGTAAGGCGATCGTTCGTGATTGCGCTGAAGCTGGCGCAAAAGTTTCATTTGTCGATATCGATGTCCCTGCTGGAGAGAGTTTTGCAAAAGAGATGCAAGATTCGGGATTTCCTGTTGCCTTTGCGCGAGCCGATGTTGCAGATTTTGCGGAATTAACACGGGCGTATGACTCACTTGTCGCACAGTTTGGCGAGGTAACTGGTGTTGTCAATAACGCAGGGGTCAACTCCTACGCTGACCCAGTTACGATGACAGATGAAGAGTGGGATGCATTCTTCGCCATTGATATGAAAGCAATTTGGCTGACTGCAAAGCTGGCACTTCCTGCCATGCGTGCTGCCCATAAAGGTGCCATCGTGATTATCGGATCCATTCACGGCCGCCTAACTTTCCCGGACTTCTTTCCTTACGGTGCCGCAAAAGCTGCAGTTATTGGTCTCACTCGCAATCTCGGCGTTGATGAAGGTAAGCACAATATTCGCACCAACGTTGTTGCTCCTGGCTATGTTCTGACTCCTCTCACACAAGGTTGGCTCGATTCGCAACCAGGGCGCATGGAGAGATCGCTGGCGATTCAACCGTTGGGGAGAATGGGTCAACCGCAAGAAATTGCCAAAGTAGTTTCCTTTCTATTATCCGATGATGCATCCTTCGTAAATGGTTCCGACTGGGCCGTTGACGGTGGACTTAGTGCAAGGTCGGCATAATGAGACTCAAAGGCGAACACTTACTTATTACCGGCGGCGCACAAGGTATTGGCGAGGCAATAGTTATTAGCGCAGTCAATGAAGGTGCCCGGGTGTCTTTTGTAGATATCGACGATGCGCACTCGGTAGCCCTTGTGAAATCTTTGACCGAGAAGGGCCACCAAGTTCAGTTTCACCATGGCGATGTCTCTAAGTTTGCAGATTTTAAAGAAGCATTTGACAAGCTCATTGCGAGTTTTGGCCCAGTAACTGTTGCCGTTTCTAATGCCGGCAGAAATTCCTATGCAGATCCTGTGGAGTATGCCGATGAAGAATGGGAATCATTCTTTGCTCTAGACCTAAAATCCACTTGGTATGTTGCAAAGTTATGTCTTCCAGAAATGCGAAAAGCCCATAAAGGATCGATTGTAAATATTGCATCCATCCACGGACGTATGACGTCACCTAATTTCTTCCCTTACTCAGCCGCCAAACATGGAATCGTCGGGATGACTCGTAACCTAGCCTTGGATGAGGCCAAGCATGGTATCCGCGTAAATTCAGTATCGCCTGGTTACACGCTTACCCCACTGCTCAAAGGATACTTCGAACAATTTCCCGAAGCCGGAGCCAATGCGGTTGCGGTTCAGCCGATGGGTCGAGTGGGATTGCCTAGTGAAATTGCAAAAGTTGTAACTTTTGTTCTCTCGGATGAAGCATCCTTTATCACCGGGGCTGATCTGATGGTAGATGGCGGGCTTCATGCTCGTTACGCCTCTTAAAATAATCAAGATATATTTTTGATGTCTCCAGATAAAACTCGCGGTGCCTCGCCCATTGATTGGAAGGCGTTAAAGAGTAATTCGACAAGTGCATCCGTTCTTACGTTGCGGTTATTCGTCATCTTTTCACTCCTGGCTCTACCGATAACCGTTGCCGTTGATAGAACCGTGGTAAAAGTACCGGCAGATATAGCAATTTTATTGACTGCAAACACTTTTGCATTTGCCGCGATGTGGATCTTTTGGGCGATCATTAAGAGAGTGCGTCGCAGTATGAATATTCAATGGGGCTCTTGGCTTCGCCTATTCGTTGTGAGCGGGGTAGGAGGGAGCATTCAAGGGGCCATCACGGGAGCCACACTTATAATCTTCCATCTCGAATCTCCCATTAGCATTTCTACCCGAGCAATTTCAGGATTTTTCATTGTGCTCTTCTGGTTACCGCTGGAAGCGGTAATTGTGTACTCGCTTGACAATTTTGAGAAGATTGAAGAAGAGATTGGCACAGAACTCGTTGCCAAGGAGCGGACTCGACTTCTTCAGAGAGACATCACTTCTCTTATTGCAAGTTCGGTGGAGGAAGGGCTTAAGGCTGAGCTTCGAGTCTCAGCTCATGCAGCCGAACAGAATTTGGACGCGAACGTACATGCGGGAAATCAAGAAATGAAAGCGAGTGATGTGTTAGCAACGCTAGCAACGAGTGACATTCATAATTTGGCAGATCGACTATGGAAATCTGGGGGAGATATCAAGTACGAAGACCCACTCAAGGGGAAGTTAAGAAACTCTGCCCTGCGTGCACTAAAAATAGGAATAAACGTAGAACCCTTAAATCTCTGGCTCACTCCAACGATAGCAATATCCATTCTCGGAACTATTATATTGAGAAATTTTGGTTTTCACGGGGGCGTTGTCGCGGTATTGATTATCCTGAGTGTTGTCTTGTTCACTTCGATCTTGTGCGAATATCTTTATCGTACTCAACGAGTGCCAGGGACGCAGATATTCTTAATATGGGTGTTACTTTCATTGCTTATCTACATGATTATGAAAGTTAATCGCTCGTTCTTTGTGAACTTTCTTCCTGCCAATGGTATTCACCGCCCTGGCACATCCATCAATATCGTATACTTTGTATTATATGTTGGAATTCAACTTATGTTAGACCTTGCAAAAGGTTCGTTACTCACCAAACGCGCAGCGATAGATGCTTTCTCACACCAGGTTTCCCTAGAATCCGTACGACAAAATGTGATTAATGCTGAAATTGCACAGATCTGCAAGAGATGGGCTATGCAGCTTCATGGCCGTGTGCAATCTGATTTGCTGGCATCGTCTCTAGTGATCGATCAAGCCGAGAGGTCAGGGGATGCGGCCCAGATGACGAGTGCACTTACGGAGGCACACTTACTTCTGGCCTCACTTGGCGAGGCACCCGCTCCTGTACTGAGAAGTGCCGAGCAAGAGTTGGAACACCGAGTCAATCTATGGAACGCACTCGTCGATATCTCCTACGACCACACACAATTCTCGTCATTGCCTGCGTCAATCCGGGTTTTCGATCTAGGTGAAATCCTGGAAGAGGCAATCTCCAATGCGGTGCGCCATGCTTTGGCTTCCCATATATGGATCACATTAATCACTCAAAGTTCTGGTTCGGTTTTAGTTACCGTTGTGAATGATGGGGAGTTTAATGGCGTAGAAAAATCACGTTTAGGAAGTGAGATATTTTCCATTCATACTCAGGGTAACTGGACTCTCACCCGAGACGTCGAGAAAGAGCTCACAACGTTAACTCTCAATCTTCATTAAGGGAGCATCTTTCTCACAACAAAGGGAATTGAATCTGTAATTCTCATCGCCGTGAGCGGACCGCCAGCGGATGAAAGCTCAGCAGCTTCTGCGTGAATCATTGCTCCGGTGGCACCCACTTCAAGAATCGAAATATCGCCGCTGGTAATGGCTACGGAATTCGTGGCAACAAGTGCTCCGATCACACCTGCCAGGACATCGCCTGTGCCTGCCGTGGCCAACCAGGCAGTAGCTGCTGGCAGTTCTATTACCTGCGCTTCGTCGGCTAAATAGGTGATCGAACCTTTGAGCAAAACGCTGACTTTAAGAATCTGCGCCGCCATCTGAGCCCATTTGCGTGGGTCACCTTCGATGGCACTTGAAGTTACAGAGGTGCCACGAGAATTCAATAGATCCGAGAGCTCGCCGACATGAGGCGTTATGAGAGTGGGCTGGTTAAAGGTTCCCGCCAAATAAAGAGCACCGGCATCCAAGACCATCGGAACAGATTGCCTGCGCGCCTTATTGAAGTCACGATGGCGAAGTCGCGTAGTGAAGCCGCCCATACCCTTACTGGGAACTCCGGAACCCAATAGCCAGGCTGAAACTTTTCCGGGGTGCGTTACGACTTCGGGGGATCGCGCAAGCACCAACTGATCCAGAAAGCGAAGTGGTTGCCAATTCCAACTTTCATTGAGGGAAATAAATCGCACCATTCCGACACCGGTTGCCATTGCGGCATGAGTACTTAAAACAGCAGCACCCGGATATTGCACCGAACCTGTGACCATGCCAATGACTCCGCGAGAATATTTATGGTCGAGAGATGTTGGAACAATAAATGCGCGCCTACAATCTTTGGCGCTCCATTTCTTTACTGGTAGGTGATCCATAGCCCAATCAAACACCCTGCGCCTCTATAAATTTCCTATTTGGCAGAAGGGTAGATCTCTATGTAATTAGGAAGCGCGATTGCAGGCGTGCTGACAGCGGCTGAATCCAACAATGCGTGAGCAATCGCACGTGACATGCAATCTGCCGCAACTGTGAGCAGGTGGTGGAATTCAAGAGGGCTGGGCGCCGGTCGTTTCGACGTGGATCCACCAAAAACTGTATCTCCATCGAACATAGTGTGCACAGGATGAATGGCACGCGCTAATCCGTCCTGGCCAATTCCCGCCAATTTCTTACATTCGGCCTTAGTTAGCGTCGCATCCGTGGCTAAGAATGCGATAGTGGTGTTGAGGGAAATCACATCAGGGAAGAGACCGTTATCTAAAAGCGCCATATGCGGTGGAGCATTATTGATATCTGATTGTGAAGGCTTTTTCAGCGAATCAAATTCGCCCGGCAACCCAAAGGCTGCGCCATAAATTTCACCGGTCTTAGTGTTGACTGCCGAGCCCACGCTATTGAGAACAACAAGGGCAGCGACCGTCGTGCCATTTTCAAGTACAACACTTGCTGATCCCACCCCGCCCTTAATGCCACCTGCCATGGCACCTGTTCCACCACCGATGCTTCCGGTGCGTACCTTGGCGCTTCCTGCATCGCTCATTGCATCTTCAAAGGCATGAACACCAAATGTTGCATCGGGTGTTGATGTGACTGTGCCACTTCTGCCCAGATCGAAAATAATCGCGCCTGGAACAATTGGAACGGTAATGCCGGGCATAACTGTGAGCCCCAAGTCCTGAGCGCGCATCGCATTTTGGACGCCCGCAATTGCCGCTAAACCAAAGGCGCTTCCACCGCCCAATACCAAAGCATGAATACGTTGTACCGCGTTCATGGGATCTAATAAATCTGTTTCATGAGATCCAGGTGCACCGCCACGCACATCGACGCCCGCAACAAAACCATCGGCTTCTCCAACGATCACTGTCGTGCCGGTTAAATAACCATCTCCGTTTGCAGTGTGATGCCCCACCCGTAAACCTTCAAGGTCGGTCAGTGAATTTGTTGGACCAGGTTGCAAAGTCATAGTAAATCCCCTCCATAGGAATCTGCGTTTGAGGGTATCTCCCAATCAGGATTGGCTACCGCAGGACGCGCCTTTTCATACCAATGCGTTGCTTGCAAGACTCCTAAATCATCAAATCGGCGACCAGATATTTGTAAACCAATTGCGCGACCATCGGGGGCGAAACCTGCGTTGATTGATGAAGCAGGTTGCTCGGACATGTTGTAGGGGACAGTAAATCCGATGTGCGCCATAGCATTTGCAGGATCGTTAGTAGGCATGGCCCAGTGAACGGGATACGTAAGCACTGGGGAAACGGGGGAAAGAACGAAGTCATATTTTTCAGTTGCTAGTTGCGTAGTTTTACGGACCTCCAATTTACGATTCACACACCGCATTAGCTCCACGCTAGAAACGTTTTCACCAGCACTGAGCCATTCGATAATAAAGGGCAGAAGGAGTTTGCGTCGTTCTGCAGGCATGTCGTTGTAATCCACCCATCCGCGCACTCTCCAAAAAGTATCTAATTCGTGGAGTGCCTCTTCTGAGAAGAATGGCGGGATGATTTCAACAATGGCACCAGCATCTTCAAATGTTTTCGCCGCGGCCGTGATTGCTGCCACGGTATGCGGTTCAACTGCAAGGCCGCAACCTGCATCAAGATGTAGCGCAATGCGCTTGCCTTTGGGTGAAAACTCATTGTAGGAATCCCATGCAATATCCGCTGGAGGCAAACTCATATAGTCGCGCGCATCCGGCGCGCTGACAACGCTCATGAGCAAAGCGGCATCGGCAGTTGTGCGAGTCATGGGTCCGGCCACACGACCAAAGAAGGGAGGATTAATAGGGATTCGACCATTGCTTGGTTTAAGTGTGACGACTGCATTCCATGCGCCAGGCAAGCGTAATGAACCGCCGATATCTGTTCCCATATGGAGTGGTCCATATCCAACGGCGGCGCTTGCTCCGCCTCCGGCGCTCGAGCCTCCGGGATTCCACGTCGGATTCCATGGATTTGATGTCAACTTATGGAAACTTGAAAGCCCGCTAGAGAGCATCCCTAAATCAGGCATTGTGGTTTTAGCAAGAATGATTGCACCGGCTTGGCGAACTCGCGCCGATGGTGGTGCATCCTCACCTGCTGGAGTTAAAACTGTGGAAGCCGCACCTAGTGGAACTGCGATTGCCTTAGTGGCAATGTTTTCCTTAATAGTAATCGGAACGCCATCGAGTGCGCCGATTGATTCTTTTTTGAGCCAGCGTTGAGTACTTGCATCGGCCTGTGCGATTACCTCATCGCGGTTGTGCGCCCAAAGTGCGTTCACGACGGATTCACGTGCATCGATGCGCGCTAATACTGCATCAATTACTTCACGTGGAGAAAATTCACCCGTGCGATATCCCTGGACTAAATTTCTTGCGCTGGAATCAGCGAGAGTCGTGCGCATTATTGTGGAAGCGGTGGCGTGTAGCGGCCATCAATTGCCGTCCATCCGCCATCGACGGTCAGTGTTGATCCTGTAATAAATGATGCTGCAGGGGAGGAGAGAAATACTGCGGCCCCAGCTAATTCATCAGCGCGAGCCCAACGACCTAGGGCAGATTTTTGGGCGTAGGCAGTGTTCCATTCGGCATTAGCTCGAAGTGGGGCAGTCAAAGGAGTTTCGACAACTCCGGGACGAATGGAGTTGACTCGCACGTTGTGTGGCCCAAATTCGGCGGCGGCGGTACGCACGAAAGATTCGAGTCCGGCTTTTGTTGCCCCGTACACACTTTGTCCAGGCTCGGTTGCTGCTGCGCGAATCGATGAATACACAACAATTGATCCGCCTCCTTGAGCAACCATTAATCCGCCAGCGGTGCGAAGCACATCGAAGGTTGCACGAAGATTCAGAGCGATCACTCGATCAAATTCTTCCATCGTGTAACCAAGAATTGATTTGCGTACGTTGATTGCAGGTGTATGCACCAAAATATCAAGAGGTGCCAAAGATGCAATGCGCGCGACGTCTTTGGAATCCGTG
>Ga0194037_1000658_pt1 | contig 26632 bp, 24 predicted proteins | sample JunL306m_MetaG_FD_148653 | JGI IMG/M metagenome (GOLD analysis project Ga0194037, IMG submission 148653) | Anoxic zone freshwater microbial communities from boreal shield lake in IISD Experimental Lakes Area, Ontario, Canada - Jun2016-L304-6m | ecosystem: Environmental > Aquatic > Freshwater >...
GCGCTGCAAACCCAGCGTTATTTGTGGACTGCAAACCAGACCGCCAAAGACAGAACCAGAATCAAGCGTATGGTCACGCCAGCGATGGCATAACAGTTGTTGCGCTTGGTGAATGGGTGACTTGCATTTTAAGTAAACGTAACTACAATAATCCGTAATGAAATTCACGTTTGACCCACACAAAGAGGCTGCGAATCTGGCGAAGAATGGTCTGTCACTCGAAATGGCTGAAGAGCTTGAATGGGATTCACTTGAATGCAAGCCTGACACACGCCGAGATTACGGCGAACCTCGCCAGATTGGATATGCCATTGCTGGCGAACGTCTTTATTGTGTGGTATTCGTTGACCGCCCTGAATATGCCCCAACAGAGCGCCGCATCATCAGTTTGAGAAAAGCCAATAGCCGAGAGGTAAAGCAATATGACACAAACGATTAAAACCCGCAATGGACGGACGCTGGTTTTGCCAACTGCTGAAGAAGATGCGGTCATCCGTTCTGGAATTTCGCAAGACCCAGACACCTATGAGGTTAGCGATGTTGAGTTTATGCAGATGCGCCGACCTGGGCGACCGATGGGTAGTGGTACTAAAACCCAAGTCACGTTGCGCCTTGACACCATAGTAGTGGAGAAATTCAAAGCTACTGGCGAAGGCTGGCAGACCCGTATCAATGCCGTACTGCGTGATGCTGTGGTGCATGGCGTGACTGCATAACTGTTTTTGCACCAGATAGACCCGCGTCGAAACCGGGTTGAAAAGTCGGACACCTTCACCGACCTGCTGGTGCATCCGAATGAAGGCTGCACACTGAAGGGGTGCAACATGATTGATAAAGCAATTCCATCGGACGATGGTTCAAAACGTACCACATCAGCGCCAGCACCGATAAAGCCGGTTCGAGGAGGCGGATTCATACCTACCAAACAATCGCAAATACCCAAGCCTGATTGGGAACTTTGGGCGAATATGCCAATGGCGACACTGCGTGAAGCCGTGCTATTGAGCCTTGACCTGGAGCCCAACCCGCCAAAATTGAAATTTGATGGGTGGCAGTCCCGGCGATATACCGAGCCGGGCGGCGAGTTTGATAACCGCCTAAAACTGGCCATTGCTCACTATCGGGCTGGATTGTTGAAACCGTTTGGATGCAAACAGCACCACGTCACTGAATCCGTGGAAGTGTATAGTGGACCCCGAATTTAAGACAAAAATTTAAGATGTCCTAAATTCAGGAGTTTAAAAAAGTGAGTGAGTCCAAAAAGCGAAAAGTACACACAGCAGAGTTCAAAGCCAAGGTTGGCTTGGAAGCATTGCGTGGTGACAAGACCATCAACCAGATTGGTCAGGAATTTGCAATCCACCCGATCCAGGTTGGACTGTGGAAAAAGGCGATTCAAGAACACGCCAAAACCCTGTTTGAAGGCAAACGTGGCCCCAAAACGGTGGACGGGCAAAGCGAGTCAGATCGGCTCTACAGCGAGATTGGTCGCCTCAAAAACTAAAATAATTATTAAAAAATACGAAGCAGACAGAACGCTAAATTACTTATTTCAGTCCAGTTGCTCTAGTATAGTTTAGCAACTTTGGCAGCTTTTTAAGTTTTTGCAAGATTATTAGCGGAATTAATTTGCAATAACAGTATTCTTGATATTAAGCTACATATTAAATAGAAACTATTATTTAGGTTTCCAATAATGTCTAATGTCTTAGTACCATAAATAACTGAATACACAACAAATCAATTGGTTATAAAAAATGGGCAACCCAATGGCTACACTCTGAACCTATCCACCATTTCTTCTAATTTAAGAGCCTGTGAAGAAAGTCCTTCAGCCGATTGAGAAAGTTCGTTCACAAAGGTGAGGTTTTCATGAGCCAGGTCGCTGATGTTCTCTATGGCTTTCACCACCATTTCTCCGTCTTTTTTCTGCTCTCCAGTGGCACTGGCTACTTGCACCGTCATGCCATTCATCTGATGCACTGCTGAAGCAATCTGTCTGGCAGAAAATGCTTGCTCTTGCGTGGCGAGTGTCACCTGTCGCGTCATCTGATTCATGCTCTCCACCGCCGACACGATCAGTCCACTTCCCTGCCCCTGCTCTGTTACTGCTTCAGAAATCTGGCTCACCATTTCGGAGACCTGTTCTATTGCCTCCCGGATCATCTTGCTTCCACGTGCTTGCTCCACAGTTGCTCTGGCAATGCTGTCTACTTGAACGGTTGCCATATGAGCCCCAGTCACAATTTTGTTCAATGCTTCTCCTGATCTCTGAGATAGTATCTCGCCGTCGGCGATGCTTTTTTCCGCCATATTTATGGCATCGACCGCACGCCGTATCTCATCTTGGACTCCTCCAATAACTTGTGAAATTTCTTTAGTGGAGCTTCGGGTTCTCTCTGCCAACTTTTTAATCTCGTCAGCGACCACGGCAAACCCCTTGCCATGGTCACCAGCTCTGGCGGCTATTATTGCGGCATTTAACGCCAGCAGGTTGGTACGACCAGCTACGTCGTCGATAACCGACAGAATATCGCCAATGTCACCGGCCCGAGCGGATAGAGTTTCAATGACATCTGAGGTTATATGCGAGGACAGCTTTATTTCATTAATTCCGGCAATAGTAGCCTCAACTGCCATTTTGCCGGTCGCTGCATCTTTTTTGACACCTTCGGAAATGGCTGCGGTGTCCTGAGCGTTGCGCTCTACCTGCTTGATTGAGCTGTCCATTTCCATCACGGAGGACGCAGTGGTGCTTGCGGCTTCCATAAGGCAGCTAACGCTGCTCCCAACTTGCTTAATGGAGGCGGTCATCTGCCTGATGGTTGCCGATGTCTCCGATACGGACGATGCCATAGCCTCAGCGCTCTTAGCTACTTGTTCGCTGGAGGCTCCCAGTTCATGAATGGAAGTGGAAACTTTGTCGGCGTTGCTTGCAAGTGAATCGGTATTAGCAGCCACTGTCTGAATTGAAGCCGCCATCTGCAGCATAGTGCTGGACGTTTCTCCTGCTGCTGATGCTTGCCTATGTGCCGATTGACTCAAATGGCCGGCACCTGCCGCGATCTGACCTGCCGCTCTGGCTACCTGGGAGGATGTGTCTCGAATATTACCGACCATTGCTCTGAGGTTTTCCGTCATCGCCTTGATTGCCGCGAGCAAGCTTGTACTGTCATCCTCCGATGTCACCACGTCAATTGTTAGATTTCCCAGCGATATCTCCCTAACGATGTTTGCCGCATAAGCTGGCTCACCACCTAGAGGCTTGGTGATATTAAGCGCAATGAAATAGGCAGATGCTACCCCAGCCATGCCCATCAGAAAACCCATGATTGTCATGATCATGGCAATGTTTCTAAGATCGTTGGATATACGCGCAGTATTCAGACCGAGTATCATATACCCGCTTTGAATGGCATCGTTGGCTGTCAGGTCGATTTTTGCCGCTAAAAATTGCAATTCATTGGTGCCAAGAATGACAGCGGCACCTTTTTTATCTGGCGCATGCGCTCCTAACTGCTTCAGAGCTTGAGTCAAATTGACTGTTTCGTAAGTTTTTGATGTTTTCTGATTGGTTACGGTGTACTCGCCTTTTGCATTCTGAACAACAACTGCGGCGACGCTGACATCCTTGTCTCCAGCAAGAAGTTGTATGAGAACTTTCTCGGATTCTTCGCCAACGTTGTACTGTACGGACGGTTTTACCGTTTCAGCCGTGATGATGGCGAGACTCGCCCCCTTTTCACGAAGCGCATCCACTCCGTTCGTCTTGATGGATGCAATGGAGATAGCAACTAGTGACGCGACACAGACGACAACAATCACGACACTGCCGGTCATTATTTGCTGACGAATTTTTAGGTTCTTCCACAATAGCATGGCACCTGCTTAGTCAAAAGAACCCAGTCTGTCTGAAATTAAAAGCCGTATTTTGAACTTATTTTGCGTAGATTCCGCAACCGATAACCATACCGTCCACCAGCTCGACAAAGGATGATTTATCCATGATCTGGTTCTTGTCTGCAGGATTATATTCTTTATAGGCGATCCATCCGCTGCCACTCTTGTGAACAAGGTCGGTCCAATCCCGGATCCAGTATTTCCCGTCCGGGTCTTTGTCATTCCAGCGATTCCTGCCAGTAAGCTCAAGTCTGACCCCATGAGCAAGAACAACTCCATTTTCGTCGTAAACAAAAATGTAGAGTCCCTTCTTGGTACCCTCCTTAAAATGGAACTTTCCATTGGGGTTTCTAACTTCGGCGAAGAATTTTTCCCGCCCATTTTCCTTTGCATACACGACCGCCTCTTTCACGAGAGCTTTCGCATCGTCTTTGGTAGGCTCGGATGCCCACACAACGCCACCTAACATGGCTGTAACCATCACAAACACAACTGCCAGTATCAGACGCTTCATATTATCTCCTTTAAATTTTCGCGCAGAAATTGCGCAGAATGCCATGTACTACAACAACTCCTGTGTTATAGATTCCAGCACTGACAAATTGACAAGAATCACATCCATCTGTAGGTGCGGGCTTGCCGGCGAACGTAATGAGTCGCTTGACCAACTACGGGGTCTATAAGTATAGTCTTTACTGGGGCAAGGCAGATGACCTAATGACCTAATGTGAATGTGACCACACCACAAGAGCCAAGCTGCCAAATAGCTCCATAAGCCGAAAATTCGCTCGATCAGTGTAACAAAACCAAAAACAATTTTGGCTGAGAATTCATCCTTAGCTTCGCACTTTCGGTTTTTTTGCAATCTCCTCATTTTGTAACATATTGTTTTGTAACGGATTTATCAAGCCAAGTAGACCTGAGTAGTTACGCGATCACATTACACAACGCCAGTCACATTGTTGCTCGAAGTGTAGCAACCAGCTTGTAGGTCAGCAAAAGTCACCTCCAATCGGATGGCGACTAAAGTGGTTCCCATTGTCAAGACAGTTGTTTGGTTAATTTAAGCTATCCCAGTGCTTACTCGCAACTGGACGGCGTTGCCCCGTTACCTTGTTCCAGACACCATTCACGCAGTGCCCTCGCCCATACCATCCATCTGCACAGGATCAGGATTGGTGACGACGGAGCTTTCTGTCCCGGGTACGGTGTCCTTTGGGCCGTGTGTTTCTTTGCTTGCGGCTTTCTTGTATTTCTCGATGATGATGGCTCCGCCGCCGCTGCCACTGGCATAAACCGCATCCGGTGTCTTGTATTTCAGTGACTGATGGGGACGTTCGCCGTTGTAATACAAAAAGTATTCTCCCAGTCCTGCCGTCGGTTTGCCAACCGTGACATGGTACTTGAGGTAAATGTCTTCATGTTTGACGTTGCGCCATAGACGTTGAACAAAAATGTTGTCTAACACACGGCCCTGCCGTCCATACTGATTGATCGTGATGTCTTCACGGGTCAGCACGCCTGTGTAGCTTTCGCTAGTAAATTGTGAGCCTTGATCGCTATTGAATATCTCCGGTGCTTTCGCAGAGCCTCTTCCAGACAATCCACGCAAAAAAAAGACATCCATGCTGTTGCTGATTCGCCAGCTCAGCACTTTTCGGCTGTACCAGTCCATGATGGCCACCAGATAGGAAAAGCCTTTGTCCATGCGGATGTAGGTGACATCGGTGCTACAAACCTGGTTGGGCCTGGTGATGGCAATGCCACGCAGTAAGTAGGGATAGACCACGCTCGCTTTGTCCGTCCACCGTTTTGGGGCCACGTTTGCCTTCAAACAGGGTCTTGGCGTGTTCTTGAATCGCCTTTTTCCACAGTCCAACCTGGAACGGGTGGATTGCAAATTCCTGACCAATCTGGTTGATGGTCTTGTCACCACGCAATGCCTCCAAGCCAACCTTGGCTTTGAACTCTGCTGTGTGTACTTTTCGCTTTTTGGCCTCACTCACTTTTTTAAACTCCTGAATTTAGGACATCTTAAATTTTTGTCTTCAATTCGGGGTCCACTATAGTGCCTGCTAAACTGGCGTTTAGCGGCTTGGCCCAGCGTACGCATCGTAAGACTGGCATCCAATTTGCACAATGCAAAGCACTTGTTGGTGTTAGCATCCGCTCATAGTTTTCCTTTGTTAATTTTCTTAATGAGGTATTTTTATGCAAAATGATGACATCAAATCGGCTGAGCCCGAAGCTGTGGTTGCAGAAGCCCAAATCGTTGTAGATAAACCCACTGTCGGATCTGAGAATTGTTCCAACACGGCTAAGGCCACCAGTGAATCCGATGCAAACAATCAGCATACGACCGTTGAACCTCCGACTGTTTCTGCCGCGGACCGTCTCTCGGCAGCCGAGTCAATGGTTCGTAAGTACGCGTTGATCTCTGCCGGAATTGGTTTCATTCCCGTACCCATGATTGATTTTATTGGATTGACAGCAACTCAATTGAAATTGCTGAAATCTCTGGGTGATTTGTACGGTGTTCAATTTTCTGACGAATATGCCAAGAAGACCATTGCCGCACTGATCAATGGATATGCACCGTTTGAAATAGCGCCAGTGGTTGCCAGTGTCATCAAAATGGTTCCGTTTTTTGGACAAATTGCCGGTGCGGTATCCATGGCTTCGGTGGGTGGCGGTATCACCTATGGCATCGGACAAGTCTTTATTCGGCATTTTGAATCGGGTGGCACTTTCCTGACTTTCGATCCCAAAAAGGTCAGCGAGTACTTCAAGTCCCAGTTCAAGGTTGGAGCCAAACTGGCCACTGCGTCGGTCAAGGCAGCCTAGATTTACCACAAACATCTGCGATCAGCGGCCCATTGTTGGCCGTCAACATGTGTCAACTCGTCTTGAAAACGGATTAGCCTTTTGGAATGGCCGAAAAAAAAGTTCGGCGACAGGCCATTCCATTGCGGCCGGGTTGGCCATGTTTGTTCCCGTCCCAATGTGGGATATAGTGTTAGAGAACGTGGTTACCGAGAAAATGGTTCAAAAAATCTGCGCTGAGCGTGGTTTGGTGCTTACGGACGGATGTGTTGTTCGTTTGTCAAGCACTCTGATGAAGGCTGTGCTTTGCAAGCATATGTTTGGCAGAACGATACAGTTTGTTGGTTTATGCACCTATATTGGCAGCATGTATGTGACATCAGCGCTGCTTGCTGCTTGGTTGACCGCTACGATTGCGTTCATATTACATGAGCACCTGAAGACCAATTTAGACTTTAATAATCTGACAGAAGAAGAAGCAAGGCGCATTTTTCTCAAATTATTAAAGAATCCAGGAATGTATTTGGCCGCTTAGAGAGTCCAGCGCATCCAACAACGGCATACAAGCCGGGATCAAACACACCCCGTTTTGTGGCCCCTTCACACCGCGAAGAAACAGGTAAATCGCACCGCCTAAGTGTTCTTCTGGCTGGTAGGCGCTTCCCAGTCGGGATTTGAGCAACCTGTGAAGCGCGAGCATGTAAATGCTGGCCTGCACATCATAGCGGTGTTCTGCCACGGCGCGGTCCAAGGTGTGACGGTCATAGTCAGCATCACAGTCGCCCAGATGATTAGATTTGTAGTCCAGTATCCAGTATCTGCCCTCGTGCTCGAATACCAGATCGACAAAGCCCATCAGCATGCCATGCAACTGGCGATCAAACAGACTGGGGCGCTCAACGCCAGGCAACAGGTGTTGTCGGCATTGCACATCCACCCATGGGGCATTCAATTGATGCACAGGAAGCCAGAACTCCATCTCTGTCAGCACGTTGTTGAGTTCAATCAGTGCGACCTGTGGGCCTGGCAAAACGGTTTGAACCACCTGCGTCAACCAGGAGGTGACGAGTTCAGCATCTTTTTCGCGTCCACTGCGCTCACAATTGCGCAGCAGCCGAGTCGTCAGGAGGTCGTTGGAGTGCAGTGCAAAACGCTCTGCTGCCAGCCATTCGAGTTGATCATGCAAAAAGTTGCCTGCCTCTGGCCCACGTGCAAACTTGTGCCAGGTTTTGGCATCGCCACTGGCCTGAGTGCCCCTGAGTGGAGCGTCTGATGCAATGCCATCCCAATTGGCCTCGTCGTCAGCGGGTCGGTTGAGCTGCAAGGGCGAAAGCTTCGTTCCCATTGAAGCCGACAGGTTTCTGGTCAATTCTGAAAAGCTTGCTATCGTCCAGTGGCGATCGAAATCTGCCTTGTAAATGGACGCTTCTCGCAAGTCTGCAACATTTTCTGTGCGCTTAAGTTGCGTGCATGGCGTACATACGGTGCCACTCCCTGCTGCCTGCAATGCAATATGTTCCTCTTTGGTAGCAAACTGTTCCATGACATTTAACCAGTCTGCTGCATCGATCGGGTGGGGGCCGCCAAGCACATAGCCTGCGCCGCTCTTGTGCGAAACGCATTGCGAACTTCGACCTACATTGATCGCAGAGAACCCCACCCACAGGGCGTGGCGTGCGCGCGTCAACGCGACATACAGCAGCCGCACATCTTCTCGCAGCCGATCCCGATCCGCCTGGGCTAATTCTTCTTTGCTGAACTGAAGACGCAGTTCACGATGACCTTCATCGTCTGCTAGGTTCACGTAGGTGGTGGTCTTGCTGTCTTTCTCTCTGAAACTGCTGGCGTAGGGCAGACATACCAGCGGGTATTCAAGCCCCTTGCTTTTGTGGATGGTGATCACCTTGACCAGATCAGCATCGCTCTCAAGTCGAACGATTTGTTCATCACTATCACTGTGGGTGTTTTCTTGACTGATCTCTGCTTGCAACCAGCGAATCAATGCTTGGTCGCCATCCAGCGTGGTGCTCGCGTTTTGCAATATCTCGGCCAAGTGCAAGACATTGGTCAACCGGCGCTCACCACCCGTTTGTGCCAAAAATTTGGCAGACAAACCAAATTGATGCAAGGTTTGACGCAACATGGCCAGCACCCCTTGCATTTGCCATGTCGTTCGCAAATGGCGTAATTGCTCGCAGCATGCATCAAAGGCTTCATCATCGTTGGCCAGCCACTCCAATTCATCCAGACTCAAGCCCAGAGTGCGAGTTGCCAGGCCTGCTCGAACCAGCTTGGCATCTTGCGGCATTGCAACAGCTCGCAACCAATGCACCAGATCACTGGCCTCGGGGCTATTGAAGACGGATTCCTTGTCAGACAGATAAACTGAAGCGATGTCGCGGCGCGCCAGTTCACGTTGAACGGCTGCGGCCTCCTTGCCCGTTCGCACCAGGATGGCGATATCAGCGGGTTTCAAGGGTTTGAAACCGTCTGCTTGCGCAAAACCTGCCTTGGGGTCATTGAGCCAGGTGACAATTTGTTCGGCACAGCGTGCTGCAAAGCACTGGCGCATCTCATGGGAGGTTTTGACTTCAAGGTCATGGATCAGCGTCATCGCAGGGACCGTGCCGGTGTCACAAACAAAATGCTCCTCTCGGCCATGCGCGCTGACCTTGACAAAAGGCAGCGGGTTGTCGTCCGCAGTGCGGTACATGAAGGCAGCTTCGCTGCATTGGGTGTCTGCGTGAGCAAACCAGTGATTGACGACACCCACCAGCGCCTGCGTGGATCGGTAGTTGGTCTCCAGCCTGTAGTGCCGACCCGCCGTGGCACGGCGTGCCTGGAGGTAACTGAAGATGTCAGCCCCCCTAAAGCCATAGATCGACTGCTTGGGGTCTCCGATCAGAATCAGTCCACTGTGGGGGTCGTTGCTTTGTGTGCGGTAAATCTGATCGAATATCTGGTACTGCAAAGGCGAGGTATCCTGAAACTCGTCGACCAAAATGACCGGGTATTGCGCCAGGATGCGCTCTCGCAAGCTCTGAGCTTTATCACCACGCAGTACATCATTGAGCCGGTGCAGCATGTCCGCAAAACCAAAACTGCTGGTGTTGCGTTTGAGCTGAAGCAAGCGTTTGGCAACCTGCGCTGCGGCGTGCAGGCGAACCTGAACAGCGATTTCAGGCAATTTTGCAAGGGCGATTTGCAGTTGGGCGAATTCGGCAAATTCATCTGGAAAGTCAATGGCGGGCGATCCGATGGCGCGCACCTGGGTCAAACCGTCTGGTGTCAGTCTTTCGCAGCCTGTCTCGCCAATGGTTTGCTGTAGTGATGTTGCGGATGTTTCAGATTCGCCATCCGCCCACGTTGTGAGTGCACCCAACCATCTCTCAAAATCTGCTTTGCGAAGCGTTTTCCATCCGTGGGCCGCTGCTGGCAATTGACCATTGAGCCAGTCTTGCATGCGTTGCGCCCGGTCTGCCCAACCCATTTTGATCTGTTGCAGGGTTGCAGCACGCTCTGCCGTGGCCTGATTGATAACTTCTTCCAGCGTCATGTCGCCTGCTTGTGGAGGGATGTCTTGATCTTGCAGGTTTTGCATGTCTTTGATCAGCGCATCCACGCTTCGCCAGATACCCAGAACCAGTGACAGATGCTCAGAATCCAAGGGGTAACACGCCTGGCGCCAGTAGTCCTGGGCGGCTTGAATGAGCATGGCCTGTTCATCTGCTACCAAGGTTTCATCAAAGAGGTTTTTGCTGTCAAAAGCATGTTCTTTAAGCATGCGCTGGCACCAGGCATCGATGGTGTGAATTGAGGCATCATCCATGTTTTCAGCCGCCATGGCCAAGGCCCAGGCGGCCCGGTTGCGCTCTGGCCCAGGTGCGTAGGCAGACATCAGACGGGTCAAAAACACATCGTCGGCAGCAATCGTCTTTTCGCCCCTGAAACACTGCGCGGCATTGAGCAGCCGATCCCGGATGCGATCCGACAACTCGCGTGTGGCGGCACGGGTGAAAGTCATCACCAAAATTTCTGAAGGTCTGAGCGGTCTCTCGAACCCATGCTCGGCACCGTGACCCAGCACCAAACGCAAATACAAAGCAGCAATGGTCCAGGTTTTGCCAGTGCCGGCGCTGGCCTCAATGAGACGGCTCCCCCACAGATCAAAAGACTCTGCATTTAAATAGTGCATGTCAGGCAGACCTCACCTCATCGATCAAATCAGGGTGATGATTCAGAAGCTTGAACAGTTTGACAAGAGCCAGTGGCGGTTGGGTCTTTCCGGTTTCGTAGCGCGAGAATGCGTTGATGCCGCCACCGAAAATTTCTGCAGCTTCGCGCTGTCCAAGATTGAGCTTTTTGCGCACACTGATGATGAAACCGGGGTCAACCATAGCCGCGTTCACCTGCTTGTTAAACGCCTGCATTTCAGCCATGACGCGCTCAGTTTCAGCCATGTCTGTGATTGACTCTTCGCATGCAGAACAAAAATCGGCAGTCACCGCAGGAATTGTGGTGGTTTCGCCCTTGTAGGTGTAGGGTAGGTCGCGGGTGTCGTGAATCAGTTCCACCGCTCCACAAGCAGGACATTTCATCGCTATAGCTCCTTGAAAGACACAATCAGCACGTCATCGATGACCGTCAATTTCAGATACACGTCACCCGCTTGCGTACTGGGGCAGTACACATCTTGCCAGACCGTGTGATCGGCGTATGTGGTCATGCTTTTGTAGAAATCTGCTGCTGTGAGCATCATGACCACAGCCAACATGCCAGAGAGATCCAACCCCAAATCTGTGGCACCCAGCCTGGCTGAATGGGTCGTGCGTACTTTGCCATCCCTGACCAAGGTCTTGACCACAGCCAGCTTGCAATGCGGGGTTTGTTTCTCCATAGACCTCAATTATAACCTAGTTGGTTAATAATGACTAACACAAAATCGCAACGGCGTTGTTACACCGACTTGCCGTAGCGTCTTGTACTGTCTTCGTCGGTACATCAGGTGGTCTGAGGGTGAAGACGTGCTTGCACATGGTCTTTGGCCCAGTCCATCAGAGGTGTGTAGACTTGTTGGGCCAGCATGTCGAACTGACCATCTGCGGTAAGGGCCTCAAAATCAGGGAACATCCGCGCCAGGCATGGCTCAACCATTTCGCCGTCATGCGTGTAGTCGCCCTCATACTGGGCAAGCGCGTTGTCAGGCTTGTCGAGCCAAGCCAGTGCGGTCTTGAATGGCAAAGGCAGTGGTGAATTCATGCCTTTGTGCCACAGGGCGAGCAGCATGTTCAAGGTGCCTTTGGCCTCATCCTGTGCGACAGGAGAGATAGCGACGACACCCTCACGTCCCACCAAGATTCCCCGAGCACTGCGTCCACTGGCTGCGATGGCCAGGCTGAGAACCCAGGGAGCCAGTAACTTTTCAGGCCGGGCCACGGGGGTTTTTGACTTTTTGAGCAAATGGCTTGGAATAAGCTCCAGCCAGGCTGTGTTCGCACCTGCCGGGTGGCTGGCATTGCCATCGCTGACCTCCACACCTTGGCGCAGGTGATCCATCCAATCTTCGAGCAAGACCTCACCTGCCTGGAGACGAACCGACTGCCTGGGTGCGTCCAAAGCAAACCTGGCTTGTTCAGCATGCCAGGCCTGGAGCATGGCAGTCAAAATGTCTTTCAGTTCCTGTTGTTTAAGGTCCCCAAAACCCTTCATGGGCAATTCGCCAGCTTTGCGCAGGCGTGTCAATGATTGCCTGACGCTGGCGTGTTCCAGATCGATGTCGGTATGGGTATTGGTACGGGTATGGGTCTCAAGCGTCGCTTTGTTCAGCAAATCCTGAAGCAGTCCGTATTGTGAAAGCCCATCGATCTCAAAACACTCTTCGTCTGCACTCTCATCCTGCACGTCTTCAAACGATACCAACAGCCGTTGCCGAAAGTACGCCTTGACGGGGTTACGAAGGAATTGGATGAGTTGTCCCAGCGTCAGCGACACGTTCGGATTGGGTACAAAGGTGGATGGCAGTTGGGTTGCCTGGCCCCCTGTATCCGTATCAGTTTCAGTTTCAATGCCGGTTTTATCTGCAAGCGACGATAGCGCCCCCTCATGAGCCGCACGCCATTCGCTGGCGTAGGTCACCAGGGGGCTATCCACTTCAAAATACCGACGGCTAAAGGGTTGCAAAGGATGGTGTGTGGTTCGCTGTGCCACCACGTCATTGCCCCAGCCTGCGCTCAAGTAATCCCGCAATTGGGAGACCAACACCGAGGGCGGCTGTTCGCTGTTATCTCGCACGCTGCGACCACACCAGCTCACGTACAGCAGTCGTCTGGCTGAGAGCAGGGCCTCAAGCATCAATTGACGATCATCGTCTCGGCCAGATCGGTCGCCGGGTCGGTAAGTGCCTGCCAACCCCATCAGGTCAAAGTCATTGCGAATGCTGCTCCTTGGGTAATCGCCATCGTTCATTCCCAAAAGGCAGACCACTTCAAAAGGAATGGCACGCATCGGCATCAGGGTGCAAAAAGTAACGCCGCCGGCCCGAAAGTGTTGGTCAAGATGGGGCTGATCAACGGCCTGTAACCATGCAGAGCGTGCCACAAGCAAAGGCACTTCCTCGTCAAACCCCGCTTGTTCGCAAGCGACCTGCCACGCCACCAGTCCATCGTCCAAGGTAGCAAGCGTTTGGCGATCAACCTCCTGCTCTGCTTTGACCATGTCTGTCAGCAAGCCTCTGAACCGCTGGACCCAAAGCGCAGGTGTCGCAGACGTGCCAGCCACAGACCACCAGGCAAGCAGCGCATCAAGCAAGTGGCCGAGGCATCCGGCTAATTCAGCTTCCAACCCACCCACCTCGGCGTAGGGATCAATGTCGCAAAACGCCGAATCATTCAGGGGGTCTTTGACAGTGACAGCGCCGCAGGCGTACCCCAGCAGCATTCTGCGCAAACCAAACCAGGCGCTGTTTTGATCGCCGCAAGCGGCCAGCCCCAGGTCGCGGCGGTGTTCCAGATTCAAACCCCAGCGAATGCCAGCGCCTGTCATCCATTGAGTCAGTTTGGGCAGAGACGATTGCACAATGCCAAATCGGCTGGCAATGGCGGGAACTTCCAACAGACAAACCAGTTCACTCATGCAGCAGCGAACCTGCGGCAATTGAAGCAGCCAGTCCACGGCACCCATCAGGGGGCTGCTGGTTCTGGCACTCATGTCGGCAATGTCAAAGGGGATAAACCGGTGATCGTGGCGCTTGTACTGACCAAAAACTGCGCGTATCGCGGGGGCCATCTGTTCAATGTCGGGCACCATCACAATGATTTCACGCGGGCTTAAAGGGTTGCTTTGCGATGAGGCGGCCAGAAGGTGCAGCAGTTGATCGTGCAAAATTTCAAGCTCACGCACTTTGCTGTGCGCACTGTGAAACACGATGGAGTGGTCGCTCAACGCCAATGGCGGTGGTGCGTGCTGCACATCAGACAGCGCCACCAGATCGCGGATGCGATTTTGTACCTGCTTCAGCAATGGGGTCTGTTCGTCCTCAGGTGTGTCATCAAACAAATCAATCCGTGGCAAATCAAACTGGCGCTGGCTTTGTGTTGCATCATCAAACACATCAAGCTGTCGGATAAAGTCACGACCCTGACGACCCCAGGCAGCCAGCAGCGGATGCGCATGGGCATGCATGTCTTCGAGCGGCAGCGCAGACAAATCCAGCCCATGTCGATAGGGCTGGCGTTTACGCAATGAGTGCAGCAACTCCCGCCCATCCATGATGTCGCCCCAGTAGTAGCGACAGGGATTGGGTATGGCCAAAATGACCTGGCTGTATTGGGACAGTGCAGCCAACGCCTGTAAGGTGGTACTTGGGATTTGACTCATGCCAAAAACAATCACCCTACGGGCAACCAGATGCGCCAGGGGCTTTTCTGAAGAAAGATGAGCCAACACGCGTTGATGCAATTTGGGCCGGATGCCTTGTTGCTGCTGAGTGCTCAAGGTTTGCAGTACGGCGCGCCACAACAGGGGTTGCCAGCATTGCTCTGGTGGTATATCCGTGATTGACCCATTGGACAAGGTCAGGATGTCCTGGCCTTGCTCCCAGGCACCCAGCCAGTCGGCGCGGTAGTTCTGATACTGGTCAAACAAATCGGCTAGTTTGGAGGCCAGTTGCAACATGCGATCGGGTTCATCGGCTTTGAGAAAGCTCGCGACCGGTGCAAACTTGGGCTCGGCCAGCATGGTGGGCAGCAACTGCATCAGCCGCCAAAGCATGGGCACCTTGTCCAAAGGGGAATCGCTGGGAACGGCTGAGTGGCCAAGCACCTGGCGGTAGGTGCGCCATAAAAACCGCGACGGCAACTCAACCCGCGTGACAGCACAGATACCAGCAATGCGCGCCAACGACATCTTGACCCATTCGGCCATGCCGTTGCTTTGCACCAAGATGATTTCTTCTTCCAGTGGGTCCAATGGATGGCGGCTGATCCATTGGATCACCACTTCGGCCAGGTCTTCGGCGCGATTGCCGTGAAAGGCCAAAAAGCCAGGCTGCAAAAGGGTTTGAAATGAGGAGGGCATCACGGTATTAAAACCGCCATACCCAGCGCGCTGGCGGCCAAGTTCAGTTGCCTGTCAAAACAGCAAAACGCCATGGCTGCACCGGCCTGGCTAAAAATACGCTGGGCGCTGGCAAGTTGCAGGCTGTCGTAGGCGCGCAGGCCAAAGGTTTGGGCGAGTTCGCCGGCCGCTGTGATGATGGCATCATCGACGGCGATTTGGGAGTAATAAGGCCATTCCGTTCTGAGTCTGACCATGGCCTCTGCCACTTCGGTATGTACCATTTTGTGCGTCCTTGCTTTCAGCGACAAGGCAGCACACATTTCCACCCAGGTGATTTGGCTCACGATACAGGGTTTGGCTGCTTTGACGTGTTGCTCCGTCCAATCGCTGTACTGCTCTGTTGCATACACTTTCATCACGGCAGACGTGTCGCAATAGACAATCATTTTGGCCCCCGAAGTTCAATCACCAGGTCACTCATGGTTTGACCATTTGGGCCAGGCGGAAAAACAACGGGCTTGCCCAAAACAAGCGGCCCTGAAGCCACGTGCGCAAAACAACCCGAGGCAATTAAGCGTTGCATGGCCTCTTCATCGCTGAGCACAGCGGGTGGCTGGGGCAATTCGACGGGCTGCACCAGCTCGGCCACCACCTTGCGATGCGAGGTGATTTGTACCCGTTGCCCAGAACGCGCCACGGCAATGGCACGGGAGGGATTGGCTTTGAGTTCACGAATCGAGACTTGCATGGGCTGACCTTTGAACAAAATGTGACCACATATTATCAGGAAATCACTCTATTGAGACCACATCAATTCAACCCGGGTATCATGGCTCATCGTCCTCTCATGGCCTGCGTGATGCAGATCTGCATGTGCAAGGCAGCAATGCGAACCTGTGTTGGTACTCTTTCCGAGCTTCACGGGTAAAGCTTGACAAGGTCATGTTCTTTCACGTTAAGGGATGGCGGCTGATCCATTTGATCACCACTTCGGCCAGGTCTTCGGCACGATTGCCGTGAAAGGCCAAAAAGCCAGGCTGCAAAAGGGTTTGAAATAAGGGGGGCATGTCAACAGGGTGAGTCAAGTTATTGGTCAGGGCATTGGTAGGATGTCTAAAATGAAGTTACCCGCGCAAAAACGATTATTTTGCTCTGGGCGTGATACCCAAAAAAAGTCGGTATTGCTGACAAAATTTGGCTTCTCGTGTTTTCATCTATTTTTTGGAACCTCTCTATGAACCCATTTGCAAAAACCTTGACACTGGCGGCCTGCGCCTTGGCGGCATCCCTGATGATCAGCGCCTGCGGCGGGGGGGCATCAACCGATGTCACCAAGCCCACGGTGAACATCACGTCCTCCGCTGATGCTGCGGGCGCGGTCACATTTACTTTCACATTCAGTGAGGCTATCCGCAGCTTTAGCGCAGAAAACGTGACGGTGAATAACGGCACACCCGGAGCATTTGTCCACAGTGCAACAGACACCAACGTCTATACACTGACCGTCACCCCAACGACCACTGACCCCGTCACGGTAGCGCTTGGTGCCGGTATAGTCTCTGACATGGCCGGTAACCAAATTGCCGCTGTGCCTGCAACAGTGGGTTCGTTTGTACCAACCACCGCGACACTGACCGATTGGCCCAAGGTGACGAGCAGCATCAAAGTCGATCCGACGATGGAGGCCAAAATTGCCAGCATAGTTGCCGGCATGTCTGTGCCAGAAAAAGTCGGCCAAATGGTTCAGGCCGAAACTATTTCCGCCACGCCTGATGAAGTGAAGCAATATTTCATTGGCTCGGTGCTCAGTGGTGGTGATACCTGGCCAAAGACGACCGATCTAAACGCAAAACACGCCAGTGCTGCCGATTGGGTTGCGCTTGCTGACCAGTATTGGGATGCATCAAAAGCCACCCGCGCCGGGATTCCTGTGATGTGGGGCATCGATGCCGTGCATGGCAACAACAAAGTTTACGGCGCTACGATCTTCCCGCACAACATTGGCCTGGGTGCCGCCAATGACTCTGCCCTGATCGGGCGCATCGGTGCAGCAACGGCAACGCAGGTGGCTGCAACCGGGCTGGACTGGACATTTGGACCCACCCTGGCCGTGGCCCGCGACGACCGATGGGGACGAACTTACGAGAGTTTCTCTGAAGACCCGGCCATCGTCAGCAACTACGCCCAGGCAATGGTTACAGGTTTGCAAGCCAATTTTGCCCGTACCGACGGCACGCCTACAGTGATTGCCACCGCCAAGCATTTCATTGGAGATGGCGGTACCGATCTAGGCACAAATGAGGGCGTTAACAAGTCAAATTTGAGCGACATGATCAACATTCACGGCCGTGGCTACTACTCAGCGATTGGCGCTGGCGTTCAGACGGTCATGGTCTCGTTTAGCAGTTGGAACGATACAAACCTCGGCATTGACTACGGAAAGATGCATGGCAGCAAGGCCATGATTACCAACGTATTGAAGCAAAAGATGGGCTTTGATGGTCTGGTCATCAGCGACTGGAATGGTATCGCCCAAGTGCCTGACTGCACCCCAGGCAAATGTGCACAGGCAGTCAACGCCGGCATTGACATGTTCATGGTGCCAAGTAGATCTGATTGGAAGGCTTTCATCACCAATACCATTGCGCAAGTGAATGACGGCACCATCCCGGTATCGCGGATTAACGATGCTGTCACGCGCATCCTTCGCGTCAAAATGCGCTCGGGTCTCTATGATGCCAAAAAACCAAGTTTGCGTGTGGACGCGGGTGACAGCACAAAATTGCAGCAGCGTTCACTGGCACGTGAAGCCGTCCAAAAATCTTTGGTGCTCCTAAAGAACAACAACCAGGTTCTGCCGCTCAAGCGTGGCGAGAAAATCCTGGTGGTGGGCAAGAGCGCCGACAGCATCTCCAATCAAACGGGTGGCTGGACGCTCACATGGCAAGGGACAGGGAACACCAACGCGGATTTTCCAAATGCCGACTCTATCCTTGCCGGCATCAAGGCCGCTACAGGTGCTGACAATGTTGTCTTTAATGCCACCGCAACCGGTGTGGATGTGTCGCAGTACAAGGCTGTCATTGCTGTGATTGGTGAAACACCTTACGCAGAAACGTTTGGCGACCTTAAGGATGGCGACCATACAACCAAGACTCTCGAACTGGCTCGCAATTACCCCGAAGACCTGAAAGTTCTTGATGCAGTGAGTGGCAAAAACGTTCCTGTGATTACCGTGCTGGTTGCAGGCCGTCCATTGCTGGTCAACAAGGAACTCAATCGCTCAGATGCCTTTGTGGTGGCCTGGTTGCCGGGTACAGAGGGTGCAGGTGTGGCTGACGTGTTGTTCCGCAATGCCAGTGGCGGTGTGAATGTTGCCGTGACCGGCAAGCTGTCTTTTTCGTGGCCAAAATCTGCTTGCCAAACCCCGCTGAACAAAGGCGATGCAACTTACGACCCCTTGTTTGCTTATGGGTACGGTCTCGGTTTTGACGATCAAAAGACATGGACCAAGCTGGACGAAACGGCGCACGACTACGATTGCGGCCAGTCGGCTCCTTCCGTTGTCCTAGCCACAACAACGCTGGGCGTGTGGGATGTCAATGGGAACAATGTGGCACCTTACTCACTCGCGGTCGGCTCTCTGCAAAAAAAATGGGAAGCCGTACTGGTCGGTGCAGCCCCGATCACTGATCAGCTCGCCGTCAAGGTAGCGACTGACACAATCAATGGACACTCTGCCAAAAAGGTGACCTGGACGGGTGTCACCGTCAAAGGTGCTGACTACGGTCAAAGTTATGACAGCAGCGATGCGCAGTTCTACGCTGAGGACTACACCAACAAAACGACGGCTGACCTTTCGAGCTACAAAGCCAATGGTGCGCTTGAGTTTGAGACTGTCGTTCATACGGCACCGGCGGGTGCTGTCACGATAGCTGTCCATTGCACGTATCCGTGCAGAGGCGAGGTGGACGGTACCAAATTGTTCAACAGCTTGACGCTCGAGACCCCCAAGACCATCAAGGTGCCTTTGGCATGCTTTACAAAATCGCTGGACCTTAAGGGCGCAATGGACTTCACAAAAGTTAGTACTCCGTTCTTGGTCACAACCGGCAAGACTTTTGATGCCTCGTTTGCCAATATTCGCTGGGTACCCAATGGAGCAACCGACCCCACTGATGTGGTAACGCTGGCATGTGATGGAACACCCAGCACCACAACCGGCGGTACCGCGCAAACGCTCAGTGTTTTTAATAAGACTGACCAGGGCACTTTTGTTCTTGCCATTGGTTCGGCGACCGCCAGTGTTAAGTCGCCGATCAGCGATAACTATTGGAACGATCCCATCGGAACACAGTCCAGCATGACAACTCACGATGCCATCACGGTAGAAACTGCCCAGATCAGTGTTGCAGGTGATGCACAGAAGGTCACCTGGAAGGGTGGCGCTACTGGGCAGTTCTTCTCTGGAGTGCCTGATTACAAAGTAAATGGAGTGGATTTGCCACTGCTGGATCTGAGCAGTTATCAGACGGGTGATGGTGCGCTGGAGTTTGACACCATTGTTTACGCAAAACCGACAGGGACAGTCACCGCGCGCATAGACAGCACATGGCCGAATGTTGCCAAAATGGTTGTCACAGACCTGTTTAGTGATTTGACACTGGGTACGGCTTACACCATCAAGGTGCCGCTGAGTTGCTTGGTGAAGAATGCAACTGGCGAAGATGGTAAACAAAATACTTTCACCTACGCATCAATACGTACACCATTTTTGCTCACATCCGACTACTCCTTTACAGCCTCGTTTGGCAACATTCGTTGGGTGAGTGGTGCAGGAGTCGGCGTAGCGTGCCCTGGTGTTGCTGTCCCCCTCCAGTGACACCATCTGGTACTGCATGGTAGGTCACGTCGTGACATTCCCGTCCACCTAACCCCCGCGTGGGTGGTCGGTTCTCACAGCGCAGTCTGCCATGCCAGTTCCAGTCGGCAATGAGAGTTGCCACAGCTCTCGCCGCATGGCCCCAAGCTGGTGCCTAAGCCTGGTTTGCCGGGGGTCAGACGGTGGGGCGTAGCGCAGGGCCTCAAGGCGGATAAACCAGTCTCGCCAGGTGGCCACATCGGCTAAGGGCTTGGCGGCCCGCAACTTCTGCACCATTTGTCTGGGCGTACTGTTGGGCAGCAGGGCGATGCCTGATTTTTGCAGGTGTGCCCCCGCTTGGGCCAGCAAGCGCAGCCAGGGGTCTTGCCGGTGGCGATCCCAGGCACTCCACAGGGCACCAGCCAAACTGCCTGCAACCACGATGCCACACAGCACAAACACCAGGTCTTGCCAGTTTGGTTCGTTAAAGCCGATATTTTTCAACAGGTCAAGCTGCCTGGTCTGGGTGTAGTTCAGAACCCACTGCTGCCAGCGGTTGTTGACGGCCTCCCAGATGGAACGCAGTCTGAGGGCAAAGGCCGGGCTGACGCTGCCAAAGATGGCCGAGGCAATGACCCCACGGGGTGCCATAAGCCGTTGCATACTGCCTGTGCGACCCGGTGCCACAGCCGTGGTGGGGTCAACGCGTACCCAGCCTTGGCCCGCTTGCCACACTTCAGCCCAGGCGTGGGCATCGCTTTTGCGTACCGTCCAAAAACCATCGACGGCATTTCTTTCGCCGCCCTGATAGCCGGTCACGACCCGGGCAGGCACCCCCAAAGCCCGCATCAAGATGACAAAACTGGCGGCCATGTGTTCGCAAAACCCGGCCTTGCGGTCAAACCAAAATTCGTCGGCACTGTGCAGACCAAACAGGCCCGGCTCAAGCGTGTAGCTGTAGCCGCCACTGCGCAAGTGCTCCAGGGCTACACCAGACCACTGCATAGCGCTATAGTTTGCATAGCTTTGTTGGCGCTTCAGCTCTGCGGCCCACTGCCAAGTGCGCGGATTAAAGCCGGCTGGCAGAGCCAAAAAATCGTACATGCCCGGCATGGTTTGGATGGGGCCGTGCGCAAAATGGGGATAGCTGGTAACTTGGTAGCGCAGCAGCTCAGTCACCGGTGTGTCCAGCACCCATTGCAGCTCATGCGTCATGCGTGCACTTTTGCCGGGCACAACAGGCGCAGTGGGCGTAGCATCCAGAACCATGAGCCAGGGTTGTTGGCTGGGCTCTAGCGTGACCCAGTAGCTGATGGCAGGCTCTTGCACACGCAGATTGGCGGGCCATCTGGAGGGGCGCAGCGCTGCTGCTTCAAGCACTTGCCAGGTGCGCCCGTCAAAAGCCGACAGCACCGGCCCGCGAAAATACAAGGTCGATTGCTCTGGCGTTGGCCCGTCAAAGCGGATGCGCATGGCCACGCTGTCGTCTTGTGCCAGGCTGGCAAATTTGCCAACCACCATTTGACTGGACAGGCCACTGCGGCCACTGGCTGCGTCACTGGGCAAGCCCCAAAGCGGTGCTACCCGCGGAAACAATACAAACAGCAGCACCATGACGGGCGCACCCAGCAGCGCCATGCCTGTGGCGGTGCGAGCGGCTTGCAGCAGCGGCGGCTTGCCCACCGGCATGTGGGCGTTAACCAGGGCCGTCAATAGCCCCAGCAGGGCGATCAGCATGGCCGCAGCGGTTAGCAGCGACTGGGAGATGAAAAAGTTGGTCAGCATCAAAAAAAAGCTGAGAAAAAACACCACAAAAGCATCCCGGCGGGCGCGCAGCTCCAGTGTTTTAAGTGCCAGCAAGAGCACCAGCAGCGTGACTCCGGCCTCGCGTCCGAGTATGGTTTTGAAAGTGATCAAAGTGGCCGCAGTCAACACCACCAGCAAACCCAGCAGCAGCCAGCGACTGGGCAGTGGCCTGGACTGCCACGCCAGCGCCGCACGCCAGAACATCACTACAGCGCAGAGCAGACTGCACCACAGCGGCAACCCACTTATTTGTGGCATCAGCACCCAGGCCATGACCCCCAACATGAACAAGGTGTCGCGGGTGTCGCGCGGCAGTTGACTGAGTGACTGATTCATGGGCTTGCATTCAGGCCAGAGCCAATGCCCGCAAACACTGATCCAAATGCGCTGGGCCGGTGGCGGGCGCAAGGGTTTGGCTTTGCAGGCTCAGGCCATAGATCAGCCCCAGCTTGTCGGCTTGCAGCACCCAGGCGCATAGGCGGCTCAGTTGGACCTCTGGCTGGCCGAGGCCGGTTTGTTGCTGATCGAGCCACAGGGTTTGCTGTTGCAAAGTTTGGCTGTCCTGGCTGACCAACTCGCCTGTTTTGGCGGCTTTTTTCCAGACGATGGCTTTCAGCGGGTCGCCCCGACGGTAGGCGCGCAGACCATCAGGCTCGCCTTGCACGCTGACGCTGCGGGCATGGGCACGGCCTTCGTGGGCCACACCCGCTGGCAGCGAAGGCGTTGGCACTTCGGGGGCCGGATAAACCAGCACACTGGCAGCAGGCCGCCATAGCGTCCAGACCCGAAAGGTGCCCAGCGGGTAACGCGTTTCGGCGGTCAGTGTGGGCAACCGGTGCAGGCCGCGTTGTACTGGTTTGAAGGCCAGTTGCACTGTGGCGCTGGCCTGAGCTGCCACATCGGTCCAGGCCCATTGCTTGGAACCCAACAAGGCCAGCCCAATGCCGTAGCGGGTGCGTTTTCGGGCATTGTGCAAGTTGACTTGAATGATGGCTGTAGCACCCAAATAGATGGCATCAGGCGCTATCAAATTGAAGGACAAGCCACGCAGGGTACCGTGGCCCACGTGCATGCCCACCAAGGCGCAACCCGCCAATAAAAAGGTCAGCAAATAGCCCAGATTGAGCTGGTAGTTGATAGATGCCACCAGTAGCACCATCAGTGTGACACCCAACATCAGCCCGGCGCGGGTGGGCACGATGTAGACGTTGCGCTGCGTAAGCGTCAGGCTATCGCTAAGCGGCAAACGTGCCTGCCACCAGTGTGCCAGGCGCGCTCGCACATGGGCCAGGGGGTGGCGCAGCGGGTAGGGCCAGGGGGTCACGGCAGAGGTACAGCATCCTGCATGGCGCGCACTTGCTCTGCGGCACCACGCCCGGCCTGATTGACCGGGATCAGCCGGTGTGCAATGGTTTGCGGCAGAATAGCCTGCACATCGTCGGGGGCCACGTAGGCGCGACCGCTCAGCAGCGCACGGGCTTTGGCCGATCGCAGCAAGGCAATGCCGGCGCGCGGACTTAATCCCTGTATAAACCACTGGCCGTTGCGGGTGGCGGCTACCAGGTCTTGCACATAGTCCAGCAGTGGCTCTGCAGCATGCACGGCCTGCACCTGGCGTTGCAGGGTTTGCAATTCGTCTGGGGTGAGCAGGCTGGGCAAAGCATTGACAAGTTCACGCCGGTCAGCCCCTTGCAGCAGGGCACGCTCGGCGGCACGGTCGGGGTAGCCCAGCGATATGCGCATCAAAAACCGGTCCAGTTGCGACTCTGGCAGCAAGTAAGTGCCCAGTTGGTCGTGCGGGTTTTGCGTGGCAATGACAAAAAATGGCAAGGGCAAGGCGCGCGTTTCGCCCTCAATCGTCACTTGTTTTTCTTCCATGGCCTCCAGCAAAGCGCTCTGAGTTTTAGGACTGGCGCGGTTGATCTCATCTGCCAGCAAAATTTGGGCAAACAAGGGGCCGGGGTGAAAAGTGAACTTTTCGGTGGAACGCTCGTACACCGACACGCCAGACAAATCGCTGGGCATCAGGTCAGAGGTGAACTGCACACGAGAGAATTGCAATCCAAAGGTGCGCGACAAGGCGTGCGCCAGCGTGGTTTTGCCAACGCCGGGTACGTCCTCAATCAGCAAGTGGCCACCAGCCAACAGACAGGCCACCGCGTCCTGGATTTGATTGTCTTTGCCGACAATCACTTGGTTAAGCTGATCAACCAAAGATTTGAGTTTGAGTTGGATGTCCATGGGGCGACGTTAACGTGAAACAGAGAACCTGTAGCCTGTATGAATCAAAGCAAAATACGGGAAGATATAACATGGATGTCCCAGATTCCGTTGCACTTCATCCAGGCTACAGAGCCAGTTTCATGGCAGTTACCAGAGATCAAAGCAATGCTATTCTCACCATTTCTGTAGCACGCTGGGTAATACCACCCCAACATGCTTGTAAAGCGTCACCCTTGACACACCATAGCGTTTGGCAACATCCTTGACCCGTTCCTCCGGATCGGTCAGTAGCGCCTTGATCTCCCTGATCTGCTTTTCATTTAGCTTTGGTTTGCGCCCACCAAACCGCCCACGCGCACGGGCCGAAGCAAGCCCAGCATGTGTGCGCTCACGAATCAGGTTGCGTTCAAACTCAGCCAAAGCAGCAAAGACGTGAAACTGCAACTTGCCAGATGCACTGCCAGTGTCAATTTTCTCGCTCAGGCGCTCGAATGTGATGCCATCTTGTTCCAAGCGTGCTGATTTTCTTGACCAGGTCAGACAGTGAACGCCCAAGCCTATCCAGCCGCCAAACCACCAAGGTATCGCCTGAACGCAAGGCTTTAAGGCAATGCTCCAACTCAACCCTCTGGGATGCTTTGCCAGATGCTGTCTCTTCATAGATGCTGGCACACCCAGACCGCGTCAGTGCATCGCGCTGCAAATCCAGATTTTGATCATCTGTTGAAACACGGGCGTAACCGATTCGTTTGTTCATACGTTTTTCTGCTCTGATTTGATCTGGACTCTACGGTGGCAGCGTAAATCGCCATGCTGATCCAGACATCTGAATCCAACATGCTTACTCAAACGTTTTGCTTACATTGATCGATGAATGAGTTAGTTTACACGAAAACGGCAAAAAAAGAGCTTTTTAGGCTCATTTGGGGTGTGTAAAGAAAACGTTCGTTTACCACACTCTGAGAACGGCCATGAACGACATGTATCTTGACCACCTATATTTCCTCGATCGAAATCAATGCGATCATATTTCCCTTGCAACTGACAGTAGCTTTGACAAATACAGGCTTGTCTTTATCGAGACGCTTGCGTGCATTTTCTGACAGACGATCGTATTTGGCTTTGGCATCTGGGCCAGATTGAGATGATTTTCTTCCACCGGTGTGAATAATCTCCAAAGTAGCACGTCCTTTATTCCATTTAACCTGGGCGTTATCCCATTGCTCTGTGCCACTTTGAATATCTGCCGCTTTGCGTTCAATCATGCGTCCATAACCGGTTGCCGTTTTAGCGCCTGCACCCATCCATGCCAGGGCGTTTTTTAATTCCTGCATGGCCAAGGCAACATCTGCCTGGGCTTGCGCATCCAGGGCAGCATCACCCACCTTTCGTGGTGCGATCATGAATTGAAATTTGGTAGCGCTTTTAACGACCAAGAATGGAACAGGCACTGGGCTGTGCCAATCGGCCGGTGCTGTTGCGGCAAAGTTAGCAACGTTGATGTCAGCACCATTTTCATACCATTGCCCCATGTGCGGGGTCATCACGTCACTGGCCAAATGCACGGGCTGACTGGGCAATGCATCAAAAAAAATCAAATTGCCAGCGCCTTCTTCCACCTTTGAATCATTGTCTTTGGCAGCACCAAACCAGCGTTCTACCACGCCATTGGTTTTTTCATCATCCATCCATCCTTCGACCCATCCCCGCAGCAGGCCTTTGATGCCCGACGCGGGCAAATAGGGAACCCCCAGCGTGGGGTGAAAAGTAAATCCATTTTCAACAGGATGGCTTAATCCCATGCCGGTGACAAACGAGCCATCGGTTTCAAACTGCACACAAATACCCCCCAAGGCCTTGCACAACTTGTGTTGCCGTTGAACCAAATTTTGCAATTGTTCGGCATTGCCTGATGGACCGAGATGAATCGTTTTATCAATCCAGCCACGTTTTCCCTCATCTCCCACGCTCCAATCGTGGGGATCAAAAGCATCGTAGAAACGGGTGTACCACAGCCCTGTATGGGCGGATGTGGATGATTGGGGGGCTGCCGCGCCGCTTTGGTAAAAAGGAAGACTCATGTTGGCATCCTTACAAATAAGCACTGGCAAATTTTTTGACCCAATCCATGTACTCAATGGCCTCAGCCTGCGCCACACGGTAGGTATTCATATCGGTCTCGGTCACGGCTTGCATCAAGTCGGCCATGCCGGCAAAGGGGCGGCCTGTTTGAGTCAGCCAGCTTTGTAGAACCGAAAAGAGCTCGCCGTAACCATCGTTACCATTTTTGCTCTTGAAGAATGCGAGCGCTTGCCCTAGTCCGTTGGCGTGAATCATGAACGGCAATTCACTGGCCCGCGCTTTTAGTTTGTCGCCTTCGTTCAACGGAACAAGTTCTTTGACTTTGATCAGCGCATGTTTGGCGCGCAATTGTTGTAGCGTTTGCATGACTTAGCCCTCAAC
>Ga0194037_1000659_pt1 | contig 26613 bp, 23 predicted proteins | sample JunL306m_MetaG_FD_148653 | JGI IMG/M metagenome (GOLD analysis project Ga0194037, IMG submission 148653) | Anoxic zone freshwater microbial communities from boreal shield lake in IISD Experimental Lakes Area, Ontario, Canada - Jun2016-L304-6m | ecosystem: Environmental > Aquatic > Freshwater >...
TTGCTAAAACCACTATGATGGATAAAAATCATGACTATGGGGAAGCTTGGAGAGATATGAGTCAAGAAAGTTATGCCGACTTAATTTTAATGAAATTAATGCGCATTCGACAAATTTTAACCAACGATGGTAAAACGCTTATTAGTGAAGGCATTGACGCCAATTTCGTAGACATTCTTAATTATTCAGCATTTGCTTTAATACAAATGGCAGAAGGTAAACATTAAAAAATAAGGTATGCAAAACTTCCTTAAAATTTTACGTTGGACTGTTGGTTTACTTTTTATTTTTTCTGGATTAATTAAAGCTAATGACCCCTTGGGCCTTAGCTATAAAATGCAAGAATTTTTCGATGTATGGGGTATCCAATTTTTAAATGATTATACTTTAGCCTTTGCGCTTGTGATGAATACACTTGAAATAGTAGCAGGTATTGCCTTACTCATTCAATTTCCTTACAAACAAACCCTTTGGTTATTACTTGGGCTTATTGTATTTTTTAGTTTCCTTACTGGCTATGCCTTGTTTTCAGGTAAAATAAAAACCTGTGGTTGCTTTGGTGACTGTATTCCATTAACCCCCAAGACATCCTTTATTAAAGACATTGTGCTTTTAGTGTCCATTGTTATTTTACTAATAAATCATAAAAAAGCCAAGTCCAATACCCATAAGTATTTAGGTATTTTTGTTTTACTGTTAGCTACAACAAGCGTTGGCTACGGGCAATATTATGTTTTAGATCATTTACCCTTTATAGACTGCTTGCCTTATAAAGCAGGTAATGATATTGTAGAAAAAATGAAACAACCTGATGGCGCTATCAAAGACAGTGTTTCCATTCAAATGGAATTTGAAAAAGACGGCAAAGCTTACTTTTTTGATGCCAATCATTTTCCAGAAAATTTTGATTCTACCTATGTATATAAAAATAGAAAAGAACTAGTTGTGAGTAAAGGCAATGGATTAGTTCCCGCCATTGTAGATTTTGAAATTACGAATCTAAATGGGGTAGATACTACTCAGGCCTTATTTGCCACTGAAATTCCTTATGTCTTAGTATTAGCTGGCAAGATTGAAGCCAATGTTCCTTGGGAGAATCTACTTTCTTCCTTACACAAAAAATATAAACTAGTGTATATTGTTACATCAGATAAAGCAGGTGCTCAACAATTTTTATCCAAAGAAAATATTTTAATAGGGGATATTACTATGCTTAAAACAGCAGCCCGCGTTTGGCCAAGTTTAGTTGTCATGAATGGTTCTACCATTATGCAAAAAACAAGCTACATCGATTACTTAGGAAAATAATGATCTAATAATTTTTAAAGTAAAATTTTATTTAGAATAATAAAATTAGAAAGGTTAAAGTTTAATTAGAATTATAGAAGTATACTAAGAATAGTACTTCTTATTTAATAATTACTTCGGTGACCGTATTTTCACCCATCTTCTCATTCACCCTTTCTATAATTTGTAATTTCTGAAAACCTAATTCGTTTTTCAAAGGGCCTACACTAGTTTGTATAAATAACTTTTGATTAAAGATGTATATTTTATCAGTGTACTTTGCAATGGTCACACCCATTAATTCTAGCCATACGTCTTCTATTTGAGCAGACCTAATGCCATTTTTTAATTTGCTTCCTTGTACAAAATTCTTAAGTGCTTCCCCCAATTTAAATGTTCCCATAGAGGGCACAATTTAGGGCTTATTATAGTTCTATCAACTGATAATTGGCTAAATATTTTCCTAATAAATTATCCATACGATCCTTGTGGGTATCGGTTATAAAGACTTGACCGTCTGTAGAATGGCTTACCCATTCTAATAGCTGAATCATTCTTTGCTCGTCTAATTTCTCAAAAATATCATCCATTAATAAAATAGGAGAGAAGCCTTTATGTCTTTTGATGCATTCCCATTCTGCGAGTCGAATAGCGAATAATAAACTTTTTCTTTGTCCCTGTGAAGCTTCTTGCTTAAAGGGTTGTCCTTGAATGGTTATAATTAAATCATCTTTATGAATACCTACCGTGGTTCTTTGTAGTACACTATCCTTTGCATAAGCATCATCTAATAAATCATTAAATGAATTGGTATGAAGCTTAGATTCATATTCAATATGAATTTTATCATTGTTCTTAGCTAGATGATTATACAAGACCAATATTTCTGGAAGCAAGTCATCTAACAATTGTTTTCTATAAGTATAAATAGGTATGCCATTTTCTATTAATTGTCTATTCAATGTTTCAAGTAAAATTGGGTCAATGCTTCCTAACTCTGCTGCTTGCTTTAATAAACTATTTCTTTGCTGTAAAATTTTATTATACTGAATTAAATATTTTAAATAGTCTGGATAAATTTGACAAAGTAAACTATCCATTAATTTTCTACGCTCATCACTATTACCTGTAATTATTTGAACATCGTCGGGGGCGATCATCACGCAAGGAATTTTTCCTAAGTGTTGAGAGAGTTTCGTGTAAATAATTTCATCAAAATAAAATTCCTTTTTTAAAGTTTCTCTAATAATACAGGTAATGGGTACATCTGTTTTATTAATTGTATAAAGGCCTTCAATACGCAAACCCTCATAAGCATGGTGTACATTTTGCGCATCGGGTCTGTTAAAATAACTTTTGGTAAAGGATAAATAATAAAGTGCATCCAAGACATTGGTCTTGCCCGTTCCATTACTGCCCACAATACCCACAATACGATGCGTGAATTCAAATTGCTTTTGAACGTAATTTCTAAATTGGACTAATTTAAGTTGTTGAATGCCCACCATGACTGCAAAATACAAAGGGAATTGTTTCCTCCCTTTAAAATTCAAGAAAAGGGTGTAATTTTATTAAAATTTTATAGCATGACGCTTATTAGTGAGCAACAGCTTCCCAGCATTATAAAAAGACTGGCCCATCAGATTTTAGAAACGTATCCTGGTTTAACCAATGCAGTCATTGTAGGTTTACAACCTAGAGGTGTTTATTTAAGTGACCGTATTGTAGCGGCATTGCACCAAGAGTTACCGGCAGAAAAAGTTCAATATGGTAAATTGGACATTACCTTTTATAGAGACGATGTTAGACGAGATTTACATTTGGCAAAGGCCACCGATTTACCCTTCAGTATTGAAGGCAAAACAGTGATTTTAATAGATGATGTATTATTTACAGGCCGTACCATTAGAGCAGCCCTAGACGCCTTACTTTCTTTTGGAAGACCCTCTAAAGTGAGCCTTTGTGTACTAGTAGACCGCAAGCCAAGCAGGGAATTACCCATTCAACCCGACTTTACTGGTAAGGAAATGGTAGACATCAGTCCTTACAAGGTTAAAGTGAGGTGGAAGGAGAATGATGGGGTGGATGACGTTATTTTATTGGTTGATTAGAAAAATTTATATTAATTTTGTTTTTTAATGGCACTAACTACCAAACATCTTCTTGGTATCAAGGACCTCAAAACTGAGGATATCCAACTTATTTTATCTACCGCTACTCAATTCAAAGAAGTTTTACAAAGACCCGTTAAAAAAGTTCCCACTTTAAGAGACGTTACTATTGTGAATCTTTTTTACGAGAATTCAACAAGAACCAGAATTTCCTTCGAACTAGCTGAAAAACGCTTGTCTGCAGACGTAGTGAATTTCACTGTTTCCAATTCTTCTGCAGCGAAAGGTGAAACATTACTTGATACAGTCAATAACATTCTTAGCATGAAAGTAGATATGGTGGTCATGCGCCATAGCGCTTCAGGAGCTCCACATTATTTATCCAAACATATAGACGCAGCCATTATCAATGCAGGAGACGGCATTAACGAACATCCTACACAGGCTTTACTGGACGCCTTTTCCATGCAAGAAAAAACTGGAAAATTAGCGGGCTTAAAAGTGGCCATCATTGGAGATATCATGCATAGCAGGGTTGCTTTAAGTAATATTTATTTACTCAAGAAAATGGGTGCAGAAGTGATGGTTTCAGGGCCGCCCACTTTAATACCTACTTATTTGCAAAAAGCCATGGATGTTCAAGTGGAATACAATATCGACAAAGCCCTAGCATGGTGTGATGTAGCCAATGTGCTTAGAATTCAATTAGAGAGGCAAAATCAGCCTTTATTCTCTTCCTTAAGAGAATATAACCTAGCATATGGTATCACTAAAAATAGACTAGATAAGCTTAATAAGGAAATTGTCATTATGCACCCTGGCCCTATTAATAGAGGTGTCGAAATTGATAGTAATGTAGCAGATAGCCCGCACTCTATCATTTTAGACCAAGTAGAAAATGGGGTAGCCGTTAGAATGGCTTGTTTATATCTTTTAACAGGTAGATCCAACCCTTCTTAATTAGTTAATCAGTCTTAATCTCTTTTTTCCTAACTATTTTCTTACTTTTAAGCCATGCAAAGAATCTGCTTATTTCCTGGAACTTTTGATCCTGTAACCTTAGGTCATATTGATATTATTGATAGATCCTTACCCTTATTTGATAAAGTAGTGGTAGGTATTGGTATTAATGCATCCAAGAATCCAATGTTTACCGCAGACCAAAGAAAACAATGGTTTGAAGAAATATATAAGAATCAACCGCAAGTAGAAGTAGCTATTTATGACGGACTCACTGTAAAATTTTGTCAATCAATTGGTGCTAAATTTATTTTAAGAGGTATTCGTTATGTAAGCGATTTTGAATATGAGAAAACCATTGCCGATGCGAATCGCACCATGGATAGACATATTGAAACAATTTTTTTAACAGGCGAGCCTAAATATACTTCAGTAGCTTCTACTATTGTAAGAGATATTATTAGAAACGGGGGAGATGCTTCTCCTTTCTTACCAGAAGCGGTTATCAAAAGTTTGAATAAATAAAAGCTAGCATTTTAAAGTTTGAAAAATTATACGCGTTCTATAAAATTATACGCTTTCTCTAAAATATATTACTGATTAATTTTTAACCTATACGCTTCTATTACTTCCAGTATAGTTGGATATGTTTGTTCTAAACATTTTCTAGCGGTTGCTAATGAATGCCACTCAATTTTTTCTATATCTTCTGTAGTTTGAGGACTGCCTTCTTGCTTATCTGCAATAGTCATATGGAACCAATAAGTGCGTTTAACTACTTCCTCTTGCAAATATTTATCAAAATAAGTATGGTTCGTGAATTTTAAGAGTTCATGTAATTTGATATTGCGAATGCCCGTTTCTTCTTCCACTTCTCTAATGGCACAAGTTTGTATGGTTTCGCCTTCGTCTAATTTTCCTTTCGGTAAATCCCAGCAACCTCTTCTAAATATCCATAAAATTTCACCTTGCGCATTGGTTACGAGGCCACCTGCTGCTAATATTTGTTTGGGCATAAAAATGTGTATAGTATTTAGTAAATCCTGAAGTGAATCTAGCAATTTGACTTTAAATTTGCAGCAAGAAATGATACCCATGACAAATCAGAAAGCCGTTGCCGAAAAACTACTTCAAGTAGGTGCTGTAAAATTAAGCCCAAATAATCCATTTACATGGGCAAGTGGCTGGAAAAGTCCTATTTATTGTGATAATAGAAAGGTTTTATCCTTCCCTTATGTGAGAGATTTTATTAAAAGTGAAATGTGCAATGTTATATTTGAAAAATTTGAAGGGGCTGATATGTTAGCCGGTGTGGCCACAGCTGGTATTCCTTGGGGTGCTATGGCAGCAGATCAATTAAAACTTCCTTATATATACGTTAGACCGAAACCCAAAGAACATGGATTAGGCAATCAAATAGAAGGCGCTTACGCTACAACTAATAAAATTTTAGTCATTGAAGATTTAATCTCTACAGGTAAAAGTAGTTTACAAGTAGTAGATGTTTTAAGAAATGCAGGATTAGAAGTAGTGGGTATGGTTTCCATATTTAATTATGGATTTGCTTTAGCAGACGAAGCCTTTAAAACAGCTGGCGTACCTTATTATTCATTAACCAATTATGCTAGCTTAATTGACTTAGCAGTAGAGAAGGGGGAAGTGGATACTAAAACCCAAGAAACTTTAATGCAGTGGAGAGAAAGTCCTAGTACTTGGAATATTTAGAGTCTAAATAAATTTATTATTTATAAGAAGCTAAATAATTTACAACTAATCTATTTTAAGATTGATTCTCTTAAGTTTAACTTCTGACTTGTCTCAAATTCAATAGGAACTGTTTTAGTAAACATGCCTTTTGAAATAGTGGCAGTTCCCTTTATACCAATTTTCATAGGTTTATTGAAAAGTATATCCACACTATTTTTTAATAAAAGCGATAAATCTACTTCCATTTTTGCAGGTAATGCAAAATTAGCATTGGCAGCAATAGCATAATTAGAATCTATTTTGTATTGGGTAAAAAACTCGTCATTGATATAAACTGCACAATCCAACTTATTGATAACAAGGTTAAAATTATTGGGATTATGATATGCAAAGGAGGCAATAAAAATATTCTTACCAAAGCTTGCTTTTTCTATTTTCAAGGACTCAATACCTTTAAATTCTAAGTTCTTAGGTGCGGCACAGGCAGTTAGCAATAATATACAAGCTAGAAATAGATAGTTTATGGGCTTCATGTAAAGATTTATATAAAATTATTAGTTAATTGGAGATTGTAAAAATATATTTACATAAGTTTTTGTTAAGACATGCTAGTAACCGATTATCAATATTTTGGAAACATTTGCTTTATAGAATTACTCTATAAAGAAAATCAAGTTTGTTTTGACAGCCATGCGCCTTTTACTAAAATGAGTTTCAAAAATAAAATGGTTATTTTAAGTGCACAAGGGCCTTTACCCTTAACCATACCTATCGTAGGTGGTAGAGACCAGAAAACAGCTATTAAAAATATTCGCATTGCCTATGATGCACCTTGGCAGGCTCAACATTTCAAGGCCCTTAAAACCTGTTATAAAAGAGCACCTTATTTTGAATACTATGAAGCCAATTTAGAAAAGCTTTACTCTACAAAAACAGCATTCTTAGTTGAGTTTTTAGAAGCCTGTCATCTATTTTTACAAAAAGTGATTAAGGGTAAATGGGAATTGATAGCATTCAAAGACCATGTAGAAAAAATAAAGCTAATTGAAAATATATTGAAAGAGGATAAGGGTGCTTTAAGTAGCAACCATAAAACATTACATCCTTGGCAGCCGAATAATTATGCTCAGTTTCCTATTCAACATGAATATCAACAGGTATTTACCAGCCCTTCAGGATTTATTCAGAACCTAAGTATTTTAGATATGCTATTCTGCGTGGGAGGAAAGGAAATTAGTAAACAATTAAGCGAGAAGTTACACTAGCAAAGGTAGTAGTAGTATTATCTTCAGGTAGGGGATGTTTTTTCAAAAATTCAGCAGTCCACTTTTCAAATTGTTGCATTTGTTCCCACTCTTTACTATTCATCACATAATCCATGGCTTCTTTTTCATCTGTAGCCTGGGTTAAACGATCATTTAAGATTTCTCTTTTTAATTGGTAGTTGGTAAAAATGGCACGCATTAATAGTTTCTCTGCAATTTCAAAATCAACTTCTTCTTTTTCCTCTTCATAATTAGCAAACTGATTCTCTACCTCGCGTTTTTTTATCCACTGCAATGTTTTTCCCACCATCTCATCATAAGACTTATTTATTAAATTAGAAGGACGACCAACATCATTCCAATTCACCATCGCTGTATTTTCTTCACTATGTTTTTTAATAAGGTGACTATTTTTATGAATAGAGGTATAAACAGGTGTTGGCTTTTTGACATCAACACTGTTAGGATTCAACTCAACACCGTTAGGAACTTTTATGTACACCAAGGATACCTTTGACTGAACCTTGGTTGACAACTTAGATGGGGTATTGTTAAATGGAATAAAAAATAATAAGCAAGCTATAAAAGAAGCCAAGATTAGTTGCGTAGAATGAATAAAATTAAATTGCTTTGTTTTTGTCAAAATTTTCACCCTGTACAAAAGCTCATTAGGCATGTTTAAAATACCCATTGTCCAGCTATTGTGAATAGGGGCCTTGTTTGCCGCAACGCCAGTGGCTATTTTATAAATCGCATTTAAGTAATCTAACTTTTCAACGGATGCGTTTATAACATAGTTATCACAGGCTATTTCTCTTTGTAGGCTAATTTCTTTATTAAATAAATAAGAGAAAGGGTTGAAGAATAAAATTACTTGAACAATACTTGTAATTATATTAATTAGATAATCGTTTCTAAGTATATGCGCCCACTCATGTAAAATAATACTCTCTATTTCTTTCACCGTTAATTTATTCACTAAAGCAATGGGCAATAGTATAATGGGTTCTATCCAGCCAAAACTAATAGGGGTATGGATTGTAGTTGAAATGCCTATTTTTAATTTTTTACCTTTTGATGCATTAGGTAAACTATAAATGAAAGAAGTATACTTAGGGGATTCAGAAAAATTCGAAGTTTTTATTAACCCCGATAATTGATAAAATTGAATTGCCGTTTTAATAATTAATGCCCCTAAAACTATACAATAAACAAATCCTATAAATGTAAGCCAACCAATAGGGGCCTGAGGAGCCTGCATGAATAAAGAAGATATACTTATATTTACAAGATTAAAACTAATATTTACTATTTCCGAACCAAGCTTAGGATAAAATAGTAAAGCTATAAATTGAACCAAGCTCAAGCATTGAAAAATACTTGCCATGCTAAATAAATGGGCCGCTTTAATAGAAAGTATTTCTTTTTCCTGTAATGTTTTAATAACCTGGTATACCAAAAATAATATAGCTACAAAGCCTATATTATTAATAATTGCAAATGGTATATTAGTTAAAACTGACATTAATAGTAATGAATATTATTTACGCTCTATTTTTTGAATCATGGATTTGATTTCAGCTAAATCACTGTCAGATGGTTTTTGTCTTCCCAAAGCTTGTAAAACTAATTGAGAAGTGCTACCACTAAATAAGGTTTGAATCATTTTACCTACAAACTGCTCCTGCGCTTTTTCTCTTTTTAAAGTAGGCGTATATATATGTGTTTTAGAGCTAACATTTCTTGTAACAAGACCTTTCTCGTTCATAATTTGCATAAGCTTAAGGGTAGTGGTATAGCCCACATCCTTTGTTTTTTGTACTATCTCATGCACTTCTCTCACAGTGGCACTGTCTTTTTCCCATAAAATACTAAGGATATCTAATTCACTTTCTGTAGGTCTGATAGTCTTATTCATAATGATACGATTGTATTCGTAAGCAATCTACGAAATTATAGGAACTAACAAAAAAATCCCCCCGAAAATATCGGAGGGATTTTGTTAATTTTTTATACAACAGGCTCTTCTAAAAGAGCTATATCTAATACTCAATAAGTTATATCAACCACTAGTTTTTCTTAAGGTAAGAAGAGAATTTAGCATTCTGCTCTGCTGTTAAGGCCTTGCCATTTACAGTTATCTTACCATCGTTAATTTGAATCTTAACATTGTCTACTGGAGCAATACCTTCTTCTTGTAAAGCTTGTAACAATGTTTTAGTATTCGCAGTAATAGTCACAGTAGCCGCTGTATCGTTTATCAGTTTAGCACCCGCTGCTGTATCTGTATTCATTACTGAAATTTCAACAGTTTGTGATTTAACTTCCATTGCTTTAGTAGGATGCAATTGCGCTAAAGTAGGCGCAATAACCAATGATACAATGGACATTAATTTAATTAAGATATTCATTGAAGGACCAGATGTATCTTTAAAAGGATCTCCCACAGTATCTCCCGTTACAGAAGCCTTATGTGGTTCTGATTTTTTATAGAACATCTCACCATTTATTTCAACACCTTTTTCAAAAGATTTTTTAGCGTTATCCCAAGCACCACCTGCATTGTTTTGGAATATACCCATTAACACACCACTTACAGTAGCACCTGCTAAGAAACCGCCTAAAGCTTCAGGGCCCATTGTAAATCCGATTAAGATAGGAGAGATGATTGTGATAGCACCTGGTAACATCATCTTCTTTAAAGAAGCTTCAGTAGAAATAGCTACACATTTTTCATATTCTGGCTTACCAGTACCTTCCATAATTCCTGGAATAGTGCGGAACTGACGACGCACTTCTTCTACCATGGCCATTGCCGCTTCACCTACCGCGCGAATAGCTAATGAAGAAAATATAAATGGAATCATTCCACCTACAAATAATGCAGCTAATACATCTGCTTTATAAATATCAATATGTTGATTATTTGGCATGGCCACACCAACGAAGGCAGCAAACAATGCTAATGAAGTTAAGGCAGCAGAAGCAATGGCAAAACCTTTACCGCTTGCAGCAGTAGTGTTTCCCACCGCATCTAAAATATCTGTTTTCTCACGCACTTCAGCTGGTAGTTCACTCATCTCTGCAATACCACCGGCGTTATCTGCGATAGGACCAAATGCATCAATGGCTAATTGCATAGCTGTTGTAGCCATCATACCTGCAGCAGCAATGGCTACTCCATATAAACCTGCGCAATAAGAAGCTCCGAATATACCTGCAGCTAAAACAATAATAGGCATGAAAGTCGATTCCATACCAATTGCTAAACCACCAATAATATTGGTTGCGTGTCCTGTGCTTGATTGTTTGATAATACTCATTACTGGACGCTTACCCATAGCAGTATAATATTCAGTAATGATACTCATTAAAGTACCTACTATTAAACCAACTGCAATAGCACCAATAACACCATTTCTTGTAAACTCAATACCACGAAGTGACATGGTTTCAGGAAGAATATTTCCTACTAAAAAATAACAAGCAATAGCTGTTAAAATCATTGAACCATAGTTACCCATGTTCAATGCTTTTTGAACTGTAGCTGTATTTAAACCAGCGTTCTCACTTATTCTTACAAATAAAGTTCCAATAATAGATAATAATATACCTACACCTGCAATCATCATTGGTAATAAAATAGGAGATAAGCCACCAAAGTTATCTACTAATTTACCGCCACCGACTGCAGTTACTTCTTGTCCTAATACCATAGTGGCTAATACTGTAGCAACATAAGAACCGAATAAATCGGCACCCATACCAGCCACATCACCCACATTATCACCTACGTTATCTGCAATGGTTGCAGGGTTACGAGGATCATCTTCTGGAATACCCGCTTCTACTTTACCTACTAAATCTGCTCCTACATCGGCAGCCTTTGTATAAATTCCGCCGCCTACACGTGCAAATAATGCAATTGATTCAGCGCCTAAAGAAAATCCAGTTAATACTTCAATGGTTCTTAGCATTTCAGAAGGATCACCATTTACATAAAACATTTGTTTTAGTACTAAGAACAAACCACCTAATCCTAATACTGCTAAACCAGATACGCCTAAGCCCATCACAGATCCACCAGTAAATGATACTTTTAAGGCTTGCGCTAAACTTGTTTTAGCTGCTTGTGCAGTTCTTACATTGGCCTTAGTAGCTACTTTCATTCCAATATAACCAGCAGTAGCACTAAATACAGCACCAATGATAAATGAGATAGCAATACTCCAATGACTTTCTGCATTTTTAGTAGCCATAAACCCTAATAATAGGGCCACAATTACCACAAAATAGCCTAGGATTTTCCACTCTGCTTTTAAGAAAGCCATTGCACCTTCAGCGATGTAAGTGCTAATTTCTTTCATACGGTCATTACCTGCGTCTTGTTTAGATACCCAATTGAATTTCAAGAGTGTATACAATAAACCCACAATACCCATTGCCGGAACGGCATAAAATAGAAGATCTTTCATAGCAATACTTATTCTTTTGTTTTCTGTTTAGATTCGTTTAAGGTCTGCAAAAATAGGGGGTAAAAGTCAAAAAAGGGCAAAAAAGGGCAACTTTACTCCACCAAGGCGGTAGTATCCACCTTGCCTGTAAAAACTGAGGCAATTTCCTTGCCTTTATAGATGGATTTATTGAACTTATTGCCCAATATGATAATGGTAGCGGACTCATTAATTAAGCGTGTAAACACTGTATTATTTCCATGCCACCATCCATTATGATACACTAGTCTTTCTTCATTGGGTTTCGCCAAAATTCGCCAGCCTAATCCGTAGTTATGATAGTACTTATTAATAGGACTTTGAGGTTGAAAAGCCATCTCTAAAGTAGCTGCTTTTAAATAAGTACCTTCTGTTAAGGCTTTATCCCATAAATACATATCTCTTGCGGTACTGTATACATTTTTGTCTCCATATATGCAATCGTACTTTTCAATTTTATAAGGAACCATGTGAGCATTATAAGAAGGCGTATACTTATCCATACTCTTAGCACTGAAAATATAAGTATTCTCCATTTTCAAGGGCTTAAATAAAGTCTCTGCCATATAGCTGGGGAAATCTCTGCCAGTAATTTTTTCAATGATTAATGCCAACACTACAAAGTTGGTATTGCAATATTTAAATACTCTATCTGGTTTAGAAGCAGGGGCTGGATGTTTTGCCACCATAAAATCAAGTACATCCTGATTATTGTATAAGCCTTGTCTGAAAGGACTTTCAGCGCTTATTAGTTGTAATTTTTTTACCCAACGACCTCTTTTATTTTTTACTTTAATAGCAGTATACTTATGTGATTCCATAAAATAAGTATAGTCAGGAAGACCACTTCTATGTGAAAGTAGTTCTTCAATGGTGACATCGGTATAAGGAAAATTGGCCAGGTATTTTGTAACAGGCGCTTTAAGATCCAATTTATCTTGTTCCCATAATTTCAGCGCAGCCATTCCCGTAAATGTTTTAGAAATAGAAGCTAAATGAATAGGGGTTTCAGGAACAATGGCTGTTTTATCAGAAAAATTTGAGAAGCCTTTATAATCTTCGAAAATAACTTCCCCGTTTTTGGCAATTAATATCTCACCGCTAAAACCTTTATTTCCTAGCAATGCCTCGTATTTTGCTTTTACCTCTGCAATTAAACGCTCTTTTTCATCATTACTTATAAGGGAAGAAGGCTGCATACTAGATAGAAAACGTGGGCCTTGGCCAGTGCCACAAGCAATGCTTAAAAAGAAAAATCCAAGTAAAAGGGTGAATCGAATGAACATCTGTTAGTTTTATAAGGTAGCCATAACCATTTATAGCTACAAAAATAACGATAGAATTACATAATTTATTGTTAATGAATACTAAACAGTTAATTTTTTTTAACTTTGTGCCATGAGTAATTTTGATGCCACCAGCTATCCTAAGGATAAAATTAAGGTCTTATTCCTTGAAAACATAAGCGATAAGGCGGTTCAGTATTTTAAAGATCAAGGATATACCGATGTTAAAAAGGTATCTGGAGCCTTGAGTGAGGATGAATTAATCAAGATTATTAAAGATGTTCATATTCTAGGCATTCGTTCAAAAACATTTATTTCCAAAAAAGTTTTAGATAGTGCTAAAAAATTGCAAGCCATTGGTTGTTTTTGTATTGGCATTAATCAAGTGGATTTAAAAGCATGTAAGCAAAAAGGGGTAGCCGTTTTTAATGCACCTTATAGTAATACAAGATCAGTGGCTGAATTAGTGATTGGTGCATCTATTATGCTTATTCGTAAAATTATAGATAAAAATACAGCAGCCCATAAAGGTATTTGGAATAAAGAAGCCAAGGGAAGTTTTGAACTAAGAGGAAAAACTTTAGGCATTATTGGTTACGGTAATATTGGTACACAGTTAAGTATTATGGCAGAAGCCATGGGAATGAAAATTCAATTTTTTGATGTTGAAACAAAACTGCCTCTAGGAAATGCCAAGCCTGCAAAATCTATAAAAGATATTGTAAGTAGTTCTGATATTATTTCTTTGCATGTTCCTGAAACCAGTCAAACAAAAAATTTAATTAGCAAGTCGGTTATAAGTCAATTCAAACAAGGATCTATATTAATAAATTATGCACGTGGAGAAGTTGTCGACTTAGACGCTTTAAGCAAGGCTATAGTTGATAAAAAAATAGGAGGTGCTGCCATTGATGTATTTCCTATTGAGCCTGAAAAGAATGGAGATGTTTTTACCACTCCGCTACAAGGCTTAGCCAACGTGATGCTGACGCCACATATTGGTGGATCTACTGAAGAAGCACAAGAAAACATTGGAGAAGATGTTAGCATAAAATTATATCAATATTTAGAGCGTGGTGTTTCTTATGGTTCACATACTATTCCTTCCATTAGTTTACCACCAGTTGAAAACGCACATCGTATTTTACATATTCACAATAATGTACCGGGTGTGTTGAGTGCGATTAATACAGTGATGTCTAAAAATAAAATAAATATTCTGGGACAATATTTAAAAACCAATGATGAAATTGGTTATGTGGTACTTGATGTCGATTCTAAATTATCGAAAACCGCCATTGCGCTTTTAAAAGAAGTGAAACATACTATTAGAGCGCGTATGTTGTATTAGTAGATTTTATAATTGTTCTAGCATTTTTTTAATCTCTTCTGCGTCTACTCCGGTAGCTTGCATATTTTCCTTCATCGAATCTTTTGTATACGACATTTTACTTGCTTGCATTTGTCTTGCACTGCTATGCATTTCTTTAGCACCAGTTGCCTGCATAATTTCTTTGATATTATTAGAACGTACACCAGAGCCTGGCATGATTATAATTCTATCACCCGCTTGTTCTACTAATTTTTTTAATAAGGCTAGGGCATCTGCTGCATTAGGAACTTGACCACTTGTTAATATACGCTTACAGCCTGTTGCAATAATTTCTTCTAAAGCAATGAAGGGGTCTTTGCATCTATCAAAGGCTCTATGAAAACTTATTTGCATAGAAGGCCCTGCTATATCTACAAGTTCTTTAGTTCTATTTGTATCAATACTTCCATCTGCATTCAATAATCCTATAACGGCTCCTAAATAGCCTAGTTCTTTAACAATTAGTAAATCGGCCTTCATTACTTCAAACTCCGATCTTGAATATAAAAAATCACCTCCTCTAGGTCGTATGATAGGAAATACTGGTTGAGTAGTATAAGACCTTAGCGTTTTTAAACTTCCATAAGATGGGGTAGTGCCGCCTTCTTGAGGGTTTTCACAAAATTCAATTCTATGTGCACCTGCTTTTAAAGCAGTCACTGCAGCCTCTACTGAAAATACAGCAATCTCAAGTTTTGTAGACATAATTAATCTAATGAAGAAGATTCAAATAATTTATTACCATCCTTGGTATGCACTGCATAATTAAAACCTTTATGTAAAGCGTAAGCACCGGCTTCACCTTTTCTATTCAGTGCAATAAAACAAACTTGAATATCCTTTGCTTTTTCTTTTTTAATTCTTCTTATTCTTTCCACCACAAATTTACAAGCTTCCGCTGGAGATTTACCCTGTCTCATTTGCTCCACTACAGCACTAGCACCAGCCACACGAATCACATCTTCCCCTTGACCAGTGGCTACCACAGCACCTACTTCATTGTCTACATATAAGCCAGCCCCAATAATAGGAGAGTCGCCTAAACGGCCTCTCATTTTAAAACCTGCACCACTTGTAGTACAACTTCCACTTAAGTTTCCAAAACTATCTAAGGCAATCATTCCAATGGTATCGTGGTTCCACTCACCATTGCTAAGTTTATGTGGCGCCATTAAAGAAGGATCTAATTGACTCGTAGCTTGTTTTCTTTCAATATTTATAACTGGTTTGTACTCCGATTTTTTTAACCAATTTTCATAAGATTTTTTAGCATCTTCTGAAAGTGTATCAGGCTCTAAGGTGAAGCCTTCCGAAACTGCAAATTGTTGTGCGCCTTCACCCACCAGCATTACATGAGGAGTTTTTTCCATCACTCTTCTAGCCACCGATATAGGATGCTTAATACGCTCTAAAAAAGCAACGCTTCCGCAATTAAATTCATGATCCATAATAGAAGCATCTAAAGTCACATGGCCATCTCTATCGGGGTTACCACTTAAACCTACACAACAGTTAATTTCATCTTCAGTTACTTTCACCCCATTTTCTACCGCATCTAAAGCCTTTCCACCTGTACCAATTACTTTCCAAGCAGCAAGGTTGGCCGCTAAACCTGCATCCCATGTAGAAACCACTACAGGATTCACCAATGGATTTAAATTGCTAATTGTATTCGAGTCGCCAGTAATATCTTGTACTGTTTTTGGGATAAAACCAGTAATGGTAAAACTTGAAATACCCAAACCACTTAGGTTCAAAAACTTTCTCCTATCCATGCTCATAGTGCTTTCATTTTATAGATTTCAAGATACGAACAATGAACTTATTTTTAGTACTTTTAAGTATTATATTTTATGCAAGCAGTCTTTACATTATATGGTTGGCAAGTAAGTAGTTATGAACCCATACAGCAGGGTTTAATAAATAGTACTTACTCTATTCAAACTAGCAATGGCAACTTTATATTACAATCCATTAACCATCGTATTTTCAAAAGTCCTTCCGCTATTGATGACAATATCAATGCTATTTCAAAGTACTTGCAAAAAAATAATCCAAATTATTTATTCACCCATTTAGTACCTACATTAAATGGCAACACTTTGGTGAACTGGGAAGGTGCTTATTATAGAGCCTTTCATAAAATAGAGGGTTATGCTTTAAGTGTTTTAGAAAATGAAAACCAAGTAGAGCAGGCCGCTATGCAATTTGCCGGCTTTACACATGTTTTAAAAAACTTTGAGGCCAATCAATTAAAAGATACCCTTCCCGATTTTCATAACTTAGATTTAAGATACCATCAATTTTCAGAAGCCATTATAAAAGGCAATGCCCAAAGAATTACCGATACCCAAGACGCCATTTCATTTTTAGCCTCCCATAAAAAATATGTAGATATATATAATCATTTTATTGAGCATGATGAAGTGAAAAAACGCGTTACCCATCACGATACCAAAATAAGTAATGTGCTATTTCAAAAAAAGGAAGGCATAGAAAAAGCTATTTGTGTTATTGATTTAGATACCGTAATGGCAGGTTATTTTATAAGTGATGTAGGAGATATGTGCCGCACTTGTTTATGCGCTGTTTCAGAAGAAGAAAAAGATTTAAATAAAGTGGTAGTAGACCCCGCTAAATGGAAGTCTCTAGAAAAAGGGTATTTGCATTTTATGCAAGATGAATTATCCAATTTTGAAAGGGACCATTTTTTTTATGCAGGACAATTTATGATATACATGCAAGCGCTTAGGTTTTTAAGCGACCATTTAAACAATGATATATACTATGGCGCCAAGTATGAAGGCCAAAACCTAGTGCGTACGCTGAATCAAATACGATTGTTAGAACAGTACAATAAACTGAATTAAAAAAGTTCTATTTAATTATCTCTGTAGTTTAAAGCAGGAGGGCGGTCACCCAATAATGCCTGGTATTTATAATCTCCTTTTTGCTTAATAAATTCTTCTTTTGCTTTTTGAATAGTAGCAGGTTGCGTATAAAAATCAATCGCAGTCATGGCCATTACCTTGGCAGCATTAATCATTCCTTTTGCTGCAATTTCAGTGGTACCACAAGAAACTGCCTGCCAACTATGCGCAGGAGTGCCAGGCACCCAAGTAGCCGTACTTAAACCCACAGTAGGAATAGTATAACTCACATCACCCACATCGGTTGAACCTCCACCAGCACTAAGTTCAATTTTCATAGGAAAAACTTTCTGCGCATCTTCAATAGGAGGGATAGTTCCTAAAAAACTTTTCTGTAAATTCTTTGCAAATTCTTTTTCGGCTTCTGTATAAGGAATTCCTCCAATGGCTTCTAAATTTAATTGCATCACATCGGCCAAGGTTTTATTCAATAATAAATCATGGGTACCGTCAATGACTTCATATTTCATACTTGTACCTGTACCCATGGCAGCGCCTTCAGCAGCCTTGGTGACTCTATTAAAAATTTCTACTACTTTATCTCTTTTAGGATGTCTTACATAATAAAAAACTTCTGCAAAATCAGGCACTACATTGGGCGCCTTACCACCATTCGTAATCACATAATGTATTCTTGTTTCTTGTGGAATATGTTCACGCATCATGTTCACCATATTGTCCATCGCCTCCACTGCATCTAATGCAGAACGACCTTGTTCTGGAGAAGCAGCCGCATGTGCTGATACACCATAAAATCTAAACTTAGCCGACTTATAGGCTAAAGCACTTTTCATGGTCACTTCATTTTTATTACCTGGATGCCAATGAATAGCTACATCTACATCGTCCATCACACCCGATCTCACTAAATATACTTTACCACCACCGCCTTCTTCAGCAGGGCTTCCATAAACACGAATAGTTCCTTTTATTTTTCCTGACTCAATTAATTTTTTTATAGCAATGCCTGCAGAAACAGAAGCTGTTCCAAAAATATCATGGCCACAACCATGTCCTGCATTTTTATTTGCGATAATAGCTTTCTGCGGATTGCCTCCTTCTTGAGCTAATCCTGGAAGTGCATCGTACTCTGCTAAAATTCCTATGACAGGTTTACCTGAACCATAAGAAGCCATAAAAGCAGTGGGCATGCCCCCTACACCTGTAGTAACTTTAAATCCTGCTTCTTGTAAATGTTGCACATGTAAGGCAGCACTTTTAGATTCTTTAAAACCTACTTCTGCATATTCCCATAACTGTCTAGTGGTTTTTTTATCTTGCTCGTAAGCATTATTCAAAATAGTTTTTACTTCTTCTTTGGCTTTTTGCACAGAAGGGTCTTGCGCATGCGCAGAAAAAGAGCATAAACAAATGCTTAAAATAGATAGGAGGGAAGAAGGTCGAATCATATTATTATATTTAATAAAACTAATTTGAATAGAGTAGGGTTAGATTGAAAATGAGGTTTCTCCTTTAAAAAGATTATTTTAAAGATTAATAATCTTCATTGGTTGCAAAATCGTTCTTTCTGTTTTTCCATTTGCCTCTTGTGAAGTCTGGTATTAATTGCACCTGTCCATTTTCAGCAATCGATTTTTCAGAAAGCGGTGTAATAGCATACCAAGTGGCTAAGTCATAAACATCTAATTGGAAAGGCACATTTCTTTTAATACACTCTACAAAGGCATTGTCTACAAAAAAGTCCATACCACCATGACCAGCACCCACGGCATCGGCTTCATATTTCTTCCATAAAGGGTGATCATGCTTCTTTAAGTAGGCCTCTGGGTTTTCCCATTGGTGTTCTTTGGGCGAAACGCCTTCTATATATATATGTCCCGCTGAGAATTCTCCAGAATGGAAATCCTGCCATAAACCCTGCACCCCTTGAACCCTGAACCCTAAATTATAAGGACGAGGAGAATTGGTGTCGTGGGTAAGTAACATGGTCTCTCCATTCGCTGTCTGTAAGGTAGTCGTAACTACATCTCCCAACTTAAATTTTAATTTCGCATTAGGGTGATTCTCACCACCTTTAGGGTGCTCAACTATATATTTATGTAAACCTCTTGACTTCGTAGCTACCGATGATAACCTAGTTAAAAGGTTGCCTCTATTAATATCCGACATCATAGCTATAGGGCCTAGTCCATGGGTTGGGTAGAGCTCGCCATTCCTATATAAGGAGTGGTTGGTGCGCCAAGCAGCCTCACTGAAGCCTTTACCTGCTCCAAACTCAACACCAGAAGCACTATCAGCGGAATTAGGGCTATTGAATTTTACCCCTCTTAAATCATGTTCATAGCCACCTTGTAAATGTAATAATTCACCAAATAGGCCTTTTTTAACCATATTATATACTGCAAGTACATCTCTACGGTAACATACATTCTCTAGGCACATTACTGGAATGCCTGCCTTTTCACTAGCATTTACTATATCCCAGCAATCGGATAGCTTAAGCGCTCCACAAACCTCTACACCTGGAATAACCCCATTTTTAATGGCTTCTAAAGCCTGAGGGATATGCCATTCCCAGGGTGTAGCAATGATAACTCCATCAATATCATGTCTTTGTAAAAGGTTTGTATAGTCTTCATTGCCATTTTTGAACTCTACGGCAGCAGGTCTGCCAGCGTCTTTAAGTATCTTTTGGGCTGAGGCCAACATTCTAGGGTCTGGATCGGCGAAAGAGACAATAATGGTGTCTTTACGTTGGCAAAGCATCTCTAAATGACTTTGACCCCTAAAACCAGTACCTATAATGCCAATGCGTACTTTATCTTTTTTAGCACTTGCTTGAGCCTGTATAAACTGAGGAGAAAGGCCCAAAGCAATAGAGGATAATCCTGCATTTTGTACAAACTTTCTACGACTTAAATTCTTTGCCATTGTATTTAAAATTAGATTTTGGATTGATATACAAAATACAAATTTATGCTGAATATATACTCGAATTTATTGCTTGTATATTGATAGTATCTTGCTTCTAGGTTAGCGATAAACATGCTATATCCCTTGTATCAGCTCTTATATTAAGAGCATATCTTAAGCATATATTACTATATCCAATACTATTGATTTACAGCTGATTGACCCATTTAAACCTATTATTTGTGCTTATAATTAACATTATGTTAAATAGACTATTAGAAGTAAACCCCCGATTGCTCGAGGGTCACTATATGCGTTTATAAGTAGTTCTTAGATAAGCATCATTTATGCTACTAAGATCCTACTGATACTTGTCGTGTAATTTATCGTAGATATTGAATTTAGCGTCGAATTCGTCAGAAGCTTTTTGATCCTTGCCTCTAGTTTTGTCTCTTTTATAAGCGTACAATGTGGCTAAGAAATCTACCGATCTTGCAGCTACATTCTTTTCGCCTCTTTCTAATTTTTCCTTGTCTTTGATAACATTAAATGCTTTATCAATCCACTCAATGGCTGCATCTACTTTCTCCTTTATAGGTGCATCAAGGCTAACATTAATTTTTCTTACAGAATCTAACTGCGCTTTGTAAAATGCATCAAAAGCTGCTTTCTTTTTAGGGTCCTTCGGCGCTGCTGGCTTATTGGTGTTTATAGTTTGTAAGGCTTTAATATTATCTGAAACTTTCTCATCTAATACTGTGAATTGGTTGTAGTAGCTAATGCCTGCGTTAAAAGCAGCTGCAAAATTCTTATTATTCATGGTATAAGCCTTTTTGTAGGCTTCAGCAGCTTTAGCAATGTACTTATCTGAATTTTCTTGACTAACGCCTTCTGAACTCTTTCCAGACATAAACATATCTCCAAACATCTGACACTCTAATTCTGATATTGAACCACCCGCCACTAATTTATCAAACATAGCTACTTTCTCTTCAATACTTAAGTTCTTGTCTATATAGTCTGTGCCATACTCTACCCAGCTTTCTTTTGGATAAGCTGCAGCTGACATTGTTAAGTAAGTATCAAATTGTGCTTTGTCTTTTTTATTAGTTAATTGAATTAATAAGTATCTGTATACATCTACTAATTCTGGAGTAACCACTTTATTGTCTGCTAGTTTTTTGTAATAAAAAATAGTTTCGTCTAAATTACCTGCATTTTGATTAGAATAGCCTGCATATATAATTGCAGTGGTATCAAATTTTTGTTTAGAAGATGCCCAACCTTGCGCAAATATGATATCAGAGTATTTTACGGCATTGATAAAATGAGCAGCTGCACCCTTCCAGCTTTTTATATTAAAGCTATCTACCCCACCTTTAAAACTTCTAATATACACATCAAAGAAAGGCTCTTGTCCATTGTCTTTCGCTAATTGTAAACTAGCATCGGCCTTGATATACTCATCTAATGCTGTTTTTACTTCATTATAAGCATTCGGATTTTTAGCAGCATCCTTGTGGTAAGCACTATAAATTTTAGATTTCCAATAATAAGCGGCTGCTGTTCCTGCTAAGCTTGCTTTTTTAGTGATTATTTTATCATAATCGGCTTTTGCATCGTCGGTTTTGCCTAATAAAAGATTTGTTTTTACTTTTTCAAAATCTTGCGCTTGCAAAGTTTGCATAGCTAACAAAATTGTTAAAACGCCCATTAATTTTTTCATAGATCTATTTTTATTATGAATTATTGCCTGCTAAAGTTATAGTTAAAATTTTATTTATTCTAAATATTTGTGTTGATTGGTTGTCTGTTTTAATTACGATTCAATTATTCTACTACTGGTGTTTCAGGATTATCTGTTGCCTCAGTGGTTTCAGCATTTTCAGCTCCATCAGCACTTGCTGTTGGCGCTGCACCCTCTTCCAAATCTGCAGCCGATTCGTCTTGTTCTTCAATCTTAGAAGTGGCAGCAATTTCATCGCCTTCATCTAATCTAATTAAAGTAACTCCTTGAGTGGCACGACCAGCTTCACGAATATCTGTAATTCTAGTTCTAATAGTAACACCCGACTTACAAGTAATAATTAAATCTTCTTTTTCTAGTACATCCATTAAGCCCACTAGACTACCTGTTTTCTCCGTAACATTAATGGTTTTAACACCCTTACCACCACGGTTGGTAATTCTGTATTCTTCAATGGCTGTTCTCTTTCCAAAACCTTGTTGACTTACTACAAGTATGGTACGCTCTTTATCATCTTTATGAACGCAAACTAAACCTACCACTTCGTCATTTTCATTATCTACTTCAATACCCGCAACCCCTATCGCACCTCTACCTGTTGGACGCACTTTTTCTTCAGGGAAACGAATGGCTCTACCCGACTTCACGGCCATCATTACTTCATTGTTACCGTCGGTTAAACGTGCTGCTAATAATTCATCGCCTTCATTAATAGTAATGGCATTCACACCACTTACTCTTGGACGACTGAAATCTTCTAAACATGTTTTCTTAATAATTCCACGCTTAGTACAAAGAATAATGAAATGATTTTGTACATATTCTTTATCATCCAACTTACGCACTTCAATGATAGCTTTTACTTTATCATCTGGTGGAATTTGAATTAAGTTTTGAACCGCACGGCCCTTACTTGTTTTTTCACCTTCTGGAATTTCATATACACGTAACCAGAAACATCTTCCTTTTTCTGTGAAGAATAGCATGGTATCATGTGTAGAAGCTATAAATAAATGCTCTACAAAATCCTCGTCTCTTGTTTTAGTACCCATAGCACCGCGTCCACCTCTTTTTTGTTGACGGTATTCAGATACTGCAGTTCTTTTGATATACCCTAAATGAGAAATGGTAATCACTACATCTTCCTCTTCAATTAAATCTTCCAATTTCATTTCATCTGCTAAATATTGGATCTCAGTTTTACGTGCATCGCCAAACTTTTCTTTTACTTCTAGTAATTCTGTTTTGATGAGTTCGAAACGTAAATGCTCGCTACCCAATAATTCATTTAATGATTTTATAATTTGCATTAAATGTTCGAATTCTTCTTTGATCTTCTCACGCTCCATGCCTGTTAAACGTTGTAATCTCAATTCCAATATAGCTTTCGCTTGAATATCAGAAATGCCCCAACCTGCTGTCATTAAACTTTCCTTAGCCGCTTCTGGGTTAGCCGAACTACGAATTAAACGAATCACTTCATCTAAATGATCTAAGGCAATTAAATAACCCTCTAATATATGTGCGCGCTCTTGTGCTTTTCTTAATTCAAATTTTGCACGACGAATAACCACTTCCATTCTAAATTCAATAAACTCGCTTGTTAAATCGCGTAAGTTTAAAATTTTAGGACGGCCCTTACTTAAAGCCACATTATTAATACCGTAGCTAGTTTGTAATTCGGTAAACTTGAATAATTGATTAATGATTACTTGCGCTACTGCGTCTTTGCGAAGTTCAATTACAATACGCGTTCCTTCACGCTTATTACTTTCGTTGTTTACGTGCGTGATACCATCAATGGTTTTATCTACTACTAACTGACCAATACGATCTGTTAAATTATCTCTATTAACTTGGTAAGGAATTTCATTGATAACAATTAATTCACGACCATTGGCTTTTGTTTCAACATTACATTTTCCACGAAGCACCACTCTACCACGACCTGTCATTAAACCTTGCTTCACGCCTTCCATTCCGTATATCACACCCCCTGTTGGAAAATCGGGTGCTTTTACAAACTGCATTAATTCTTCTACTGTAATATCTCTGTTGTCAATATAGGCAATACAACCATCCACCACTTCTCCTAAATTATGAGGAAGCATATTGGTGGCCATACCTACCGCAATACCTGAAGAACCATTGACAAGTAATTGAGGAATACGTGATGGTAATACAGAAGGCTCAGATAAACTATCGTCAAAGTTTAATTGAAAATCGACAGTGTCTTTTTCCAAATCGTCCAACATGGCTTCTGAAATTTTCTGTAGTCTTGCCTCGGTATAACGCATAGCAGCTGGTGGGTCACCATCTTGGTTACCAAAGTTACCCTGACCGTCCACTAAAGTGTAACGCATGGTCCACTCCTGTGCCATACGAACAAGTGTATCATAAATAGCAGTATCACCATGTGGGTGAAACTTACCCATTACTTCTCCCACTATACGAGCCGATTTCTTATACGCTTTATTGCTATTGTTACCCAATTCACTCATCGCATATAAAACCCTGCGGTGAACCGGTTTAAAACCATCTCTCACATCAGGTAATGCACGACCTACTATCACCGACATAGAATAATCGATGTAAGAGGTTTTCATTTGCTCTTCGATATTGATCCTTATAACACGGTCATTATCTTGGGTGGCTTCTGTACCTAAATTTTCGTTGATATTATCTTCCATAGTGTTTATTTCTTTTAACTAAAAATGAGTTGATTTTTAAGCCCATTTTGAGTGTAAACGAAGATAACTTTTCAAGGCCTTTTTTGCTATTTTTAGCCCCTAAATTTTGTGTTCTTTTATCCACAGTTGTGGGTAAGAATTACTAACTTTAAAGCTCGGATTTTTAATGACTTATACACGCTAAAATGAACCCTGAAATTCTAGTAATTGGAGCTGGTAAATCGGCCACTGTTTTAATACAGTATTTGCAAAAGAAAGCTGTTGAAAACAACTGGTATATTGTCTTAGCCGATGGGAATGCTGCTGTAGCTAATTCTAAGTGGAATAATGCCCCCAATGGTCATGCCCTAGGAATTGATATAGAGAATAAAGAAAATAGAAAATCGCTTATTGAGAAGGCCACGGTGGTGGTTTCCATGTTACCTCCTAGTTTACACTTTTTAGTAGCACAGGATTGTGTGGAATATGGGAAACCCCTTTTTACAGCCTCTTACGTAGATGATAATATGAAATCAATTGCTGCAGCCATTGAGCAAAAGAAGCTTTTATTTTTATGTGAAATGGGCTTAGACCCTGGTATTGACCATATGAGTGCTATGGAGCTCATTCATTCCATTCAAGATAAAGGAGGAAAAATTACTGGGTTTAAATCGCATTGTGGTGGATTAATTGCCCCTGAGAGCGATAACAATCCTTGGCATTATAAAATTAGCTGGAATGCGAATAATATTATCCTAGCTGGAAAATCGGGTGCCTTGTATTTAGATCAAGGACAAGAAAAAAACCTAAGCTATAATAACTTATTTGAAAATGCACCTACTGTTGAGGTTCCAGTTATTGGTAATTTATCTTACTACCCCAATAGAAATTCATTGTCTTACATTGATACCTATAGTTTAGATGAAGTGCAGAATTTTATCAGAACTACTTTAAGACATCCTCATTTTTTTCTAGGATGGAATGCCATTGTGCAATTAGGTTTTACAGATGAATCTGTAATTCATTTAAAAGAAAACACAAGTATTAAAGACTGGATAGCCTCGCATTTAAAAACGCATCAATTAGAAAATAAATACGCAGCATTTTTACAAAACGAAATCATTAAAACTCAATTTGAGTATATTGGCTTTATGAGTGAAACCCTTATTCCTGCTGCCTATAAGAGCAGTGCTGCCATTTTACAATGGATACTAGAAAATAAATGGAAACTAGCGCCTGCCGATAAAGATATGGTAGTGATGATGCACGAAATTGAATATGAACTTAATTCAAAAAAATATTTAGTGCAAAGTTCAATGGTACAAAAAGGAAAAAATGCAACAGAAACCGCCATGGCCACCACCGTTGGTTTACCACTGGCCATGGGAGTTTGTGCTTATTTAAAAGGAGAGATTATTATTACTGGTTTGCATATTCCTACCCACCCTTCTATTTATAAACCTATTTTAAAAAGTTTAAAAGAAGAAGGCATTGTATTTGAAGAAGTAACTAAAGAAATATAAGAGTTAATACAAAAGAATAATGATTAAATAGTTGAGCTTTCCGCTGCCTTGGTTTGATCCCACTCATAATCTAATTGTCTTTTCTCTAAACTAGCGGCTACTACTTTAATAGTGACTTTATCGCCCATATTAAATTTGCGACCCGATCTCATACCCACTAAGGCATAATCCGATTCTACTAATCTGAAGTCGTCGAATTTAGATAATGAAACAACACTTACTAGTCCCTCACATTTATGTTCAATGGTTTCTACCCAGAATCCAAAACTAGATACACCACTAATAATTCCTTCAAAGCTATGGCCTAAATAATCGCGCATAAATTCAACTTGCTTGTATTTATTTGCAGCTCTCTCCGATTCCATCGCGGCACGCTCTCTTTCACTGCA
>Ga0194037_1000660_pt1 | contig 26576 bp, 28 predicted proteins | sample JunL306m_MetaG_FD_148653 | JGI IMG/M metagenome (GOLD analysis project Ga0194037, IMG submission 148653) | Anoxic zone freshwater microbial communities from boreal shield lake in IISD Experimental Lakes Area, Ontario, Canada - Jun2016-L304-6m | ecosystem: Environmental > Aquatic > Freshwater >...
CAGTGGTTAGCTAAAGCAGAAGTCAAAGTTCAGCCCGAGAAGGTCAATAGTATATAAAAGGTAACTATTCGCCTCCCTCTTTGAAAACATAGGTATCTACACAAGTTCTTATCGGTGTGGAAACGATAAAAAATCACCGTAGGGGCGTATTGCATGCGCCCAACATCAAAAGTCTAATGTTATAGAGCTTATTTATAAGGGCGTATGCAATACGCCCCTACGATCTTCACCACAATGTTATCGTTCGCGCGTGGGAATGCTAACAATTGATACCAGGAACCCGAAACCCGACACCAAAACGTAGTGCATTATGCTGTTCGATTAAACAACAAAATCCAAAAATCCGTGACTACCTTTGTGATGGGTTTCGGCTATTGCCTTTTGACGGCAAATCTTTTGCTCTCGCTGCCCCTGTTGATAGCCCTGATTGCCCATCATGAGCTTTCTATTTTCCGATTTTTCTGTTTTGAAGTGCAATCAAGAGCGAAGGAGTGCAATTTAGTCTGTCTTGAAGCGCAATCATTCAGGCAGGTATCGAAACTTTGCAGGCAAGTTTCCGATTTGTTTAGCCAAAATCGCCTAAAAAAACGTTTCGAGGGCCATTCTTTTGCTCTCGCTGCCCTTGTTGATGTTCTTGATTGCCCATCATGAGCTTTAGAATTGCTGATTTTTCTCTTTTTAGTGCATTCAGGAGCGAGGGATTGTCCTTCAAGAGCGAGGTATTTGCATCCTTGAGGCGACAAATGCCAATCGAGAGCCACCGATTGCGAGTTTGTCGCCGTGAAATTGCCATTTTTTTGCTGGTTTTTCGGCTTTTTGGCTGATTTTATGTGGAAATATGGCTCTTTATAGTGCAGGTTATTGGGCTTCTAATTGATCTGAGTGTGAAAAGTATGTATGTAGGTAGGTAGGAAGAAGACTACACTAGCGTAGCGCTCATCGCACTACATAACTTTTGCAGTGCTACCCTTGTCCAACGACTGTTGCTTTGAAACACCGTAGGGACAGGACGCGCTGCCCAATGGGTGCCTTGGATATAGTCATGTAGGGTGGATAAGCGCTAGCGCATCCACCAAGACATAGCATCGTGTGCGACACTCATTGTGTTTGAAGGCTAAACGGACTCGATCAAACTCGGTGGATGCGCTGGCGCTTATCCACCCTACAAAACTACATAACTTTTGCAGTGCTACCCTTGTCCAACGACTGTTGCTTTGAATTACCGTAGGGACAGGACGCGCTGCCCAATGGGCGCCTTGGATAGCCATGTAGGGTGGATAAGCGCTAGCGCATCCACCAAGACATAGCATCGTGTGCGACACTCATTGTGTTTGTAGACTAAACGGACTCGATCAAACTCGGTGGATGCGCTGGCGCTTATCCACCCTACAAAACTTATCCACCCTACAAAACTTAACACGGGACAAAGCACTTACGGTCGGGTTAGGCGGTAGCCGTAACCCGACCTACCATCAATTAGAACCCAATACTTTTTGTTTTCGTGCTAATTTCTTAGCCGCTTTTTCCTCGCGAATAATACCGACTTCTATGAGTTCTTCTTCCATCATCGGAGGCGTTTCTAGGCTGAGTCTTCCAATAGTGCCGGCACGTAATTCGGTTAAGAATATTTTAGATACTCTGTCCATATCAATGCGGCCACCTGAACGCAAACAACCGCGACTTTTGCCTATGGCTTCTAATAATTGCAGCTCTGTTTCGGGTGCGTGTTTTAATTCATAACGGGTTTTAACTAAATCTGGATAATGTTTTAACAAATAGTCAGCGGCAAAATAAGCAATATGATCATGGCTAATAGCGGTATCTTTAATAGCTCCTGTTGTTGCTAATCGAAAGCCGCTATTTTTGTTTTCCACATTCGGCCATAGTAATCCTGGTGTATCGACTAAAATAATACCGTTACCAATATCGATACGCTGTTGCATTTTTGTGATGGCCGGTTCATTGCCTGTTTTAGCAATCATTCTGCCGGCTAAGATATTAATCAGTGTTGATTTTCCAACATTCGGTATGCCCATAATCAAAGTATGGATGGGTTTATCACTCGAACCTTTATTAGGAACCATTTTGTGACACAAATCTGTCAGTTGGCGTATCTTTTCGGGTTGATCAACAGTGACCGCGATGGTTTTTACGTTTTGCTCTTGTTCTAAATACTGTTGCCATTGTTCGGTGATAATAGGATCAGCTAGATCACTTTTGCTGAGTACTTTAATGCAAGGCTTGTTGCCACGTATCTGGCTAAGCATGGGATTTTGACTGCTAAAGGGGATACGAGCGTCGATGACTTCGATCATCAAATCAACCTGATGTAGCGTTTCTTTGATTTCTTTACTGGCCTTGTGCATGTGACCGGGGTACCACTGAATGAGCATAATATTTTAAAAGAATAAGAGAATGTTGGATGTAGTGAGTAAAATACTCTATTTGCCAGCGACTTTAACTGTTAAGTCACACAATACCAGATTGCGGACCTTAAAAGTAGCGAAATTCCGAACAGGATAAGGAAGGAATGAGCTTATATTGCCGATCGTAATGTAGGACAGGTCGCGACCTGTCCCTGCGGTGTTCATACTGTATGGACGACAGATTCGCAACGTTTAAACAAACGAATATACTGGGCGAATGAATTCGCCCCTACGATCTTTACCACAATGTTATCGTTTTCGCGTGGGAATGCTAACCATTATTTGTGTAGATACCTATGAGTCATGGGAAAGAGTTGTTACGATGTACGATTGATCATTCATTGCCTAGGCACCCACAAATTTTTACTTCCTAAGGTTATAAAGCATGTCAAAATCAAACAAAAAAGAAATCAACTGGTTACCAGATGTGGAAGCACATGATTACCCAGCAGCAGAATCTTATTTAAGTATTATTTATAATCCAGCCAAAGTGGCTCAAATTGTCGACAATCTAAAGGCCTCTAGCTTAGTTCAGTTTAAAGCTAAGGATATTTTTCGAGCTTCAAAGTTATCATTGTTGGGCGTGAGTAATTCCCATGTACAAAAAGATAGTAAGAAGATTAATAAAGGTATCGCCTTGTCACCTTTATTATTAGTGAGAGATGAGCTTAATGGGCTCGTTATTATTGCTGATGGTTATCATCGTTTATGTGCTATCTATGAATTTGATGAAGATGCTCTGATTTTTTGTAAAATTGTTTAGTTTTGGTAGGTGTACGATAATTTTAAAATCTCCCCTAGCCCCCCTTTTACAAAGGGTGGAGTTGGATATTCTTCGTTTAAATGTTGCTACTTGAAAACTAAACCTTAAACCATGAATTTTAACGCTCTCAATATTCAAGCGCTATCCAAGCATTTATTACTTGCCGATTTAGTGGCAGGCTTATCGGTGGCATTTATATTATTACCCGAAGCCGTCGCTTATGCGGCGATTGCTCACTTGACTATACAAGCATCGATAACAGCTGCATTAATTGGTTTAGTGGTTTATGCGCTGTTAGGTGATAGTCCTTTTGCGATAGTGGCTCCAACATCTTCTGCTGCGGCTTTATTAGCTGCAGTCGTTTTATCAATGCGTCCTTCTGATACTGAGGCCATAGTAAGTTTAGGTTCTGCTTTAGTGATACTCACGGGCTTGGGCTTATTGATGTTGTCAAAAGCAAAGTTAGGGCGGTTATCTGCTTTTGTATCTAGGCCAGTGCTACATGGTTTTTCCTTTGCTTTGGCTGTGACCATTATCAGCAAACAAATACCGATTATGCTGGGTATTACTTTGCAAGCGCCTAATTTGTATAAATTGTATGTAGAACTCGTTTTAAGAATTGAAGAAGCATCGCTTTGGAGTGCTGTCCTCGGTGTGCTTGCTTTATGTTTGTTGTCATTATTAAAGCGTTGGCCAACCTTGCCTGGTGCTTTTATTGTATTGGTTTTAGGTATTATCCTAAGCCATAGTATTGATTTGGCAGATTATCAAATTGCTACGGTAGGCTCAGTTTTAATACAACTGCCTGAATTAAGCATTCCCCAGTTGCCAGTAGAAAAATGGTTGCAGTTAGCGGAATTAGCTTGTGGTTTGATGGTGATTATCGTCGCAGAATCTTGGGGTAGTATTAGGAGTCTTTCTTTAATACATGGGGATAAAGTTGATTCTAATCGCGAGTTATTAGCCTTAGGTGTGGCAAACTTAGGCTCAGGACTATTACAGGGTATGCCTGTGGGTGCGGGTTTTTCAGTCAGTTCTGCTGATGAAGATGCCGGTGCCAAAACAAAAATGGCAGGCGTTATCGCTGCAAGTGTGTTGTTGCTCATGGCTGTTTTTGGCAAACAATGGATCGCCTTAATTCCTCAACCAATAGTGGCGGCGGCTGTGATTAATGCTTTAAGCCACGCCTTAAATCCAAAAGCATTATTGTTATTATGGCGTATCAATAGAGATCAATATTTAGCCTTGGCGGCCATTGCTGCAGTACTCGCTTTTGGGGTGTTGCACGGTATGTTGATTGCGGTCGCTTTATCGTTAGCCTTAGCGATACGATCATTTAGTCAGCCCGTTGTAAGAGAGTTGGCAGAATTAGGCAATTCACGAGATTATGTGGATAGAGAAAATCATCCCAAAGCTTTGCCTCAAGATAAATTATTAATCCTACGTCCCGAAGCGCCTTTGTTTTTTGCCAGTGTTGAAGGCTTAATAGCTGAGATATATGGCAAGTTAAAAGCTCGTAAAGACACAGATATTCTTATCATTAGCTTAGAGCAAAGTGCTGACTTAGATAGTACCTCGGTGCAGTCTTTAATAGAGTTTGCTGAGCATTTGGCGCAGCGAAATAAAGTGCTTTTATTAGCGAGAGTTAAAGATCCATTACGATTGTTATTATTAAAATTAGCACCCGCGCAATTTCAACATAAAATGTTTTGGAGTGTTGCTGATGCAGTCGCTGGTGCTCAAAAAATAAAGCAGAATTAATCACCGGCAATTACAAGTGCGGTGAATAAGGCTGATAAACCTTTAGTTGTTGGTTGGAATAAGAACGCCCGAGCTTAGCGAGTGGTGGCGTTTCCGGCACAGGATCGTTAGTTATGCCGGAAACGCTGCTAGTAAAGTCTTCACCGGCCTACAGTTTATTCTGGCATCTCTGTGGTGATGCCATTCCCAAGCAGAACGTAGTAATGATTAAATGTTTTAAAAGTACAGATACAAAAAAGCACCTAAACCTCGAAGATTTAGGTGCTTAGTCATGTAGGGTGTGTAAACAGTTTTATCGTTTGTCCATCTTAAATGTCAGGCTTTATTAATTAAGTTCCTGTACAAGAAGAAGGTAGATATTTTTGTAATACTGATGATGTACATGCCCAAGTCTGTGAGCCACTAGTAGCGGTAGTAGCCATGGTTAATACTAATGTGCCACTTATTATTCCTGTTGAAACTCCTGTTGCTCTCATTGCTGTTGTAATTGTACAGCCGCCTGTTGGGGCACCTGTTCCAGCTGCCGTTACACTTAACACATATTTTCCAGTGATTGAAGTGTCTACTGAAATACCAGCATTTAACGGTGCTGCAACACCCGAAGCATTGCTAGGGCAGTTACCTGTTTGACTATAATACTCGGTTACCGGCGCCTTCAACCCATCTGCCAAAACCAACGCCTCAGACATTTGTGCTCTAGCGATGTAATCCTGATAAGCCGGCAAGGCTATAGCCGCCAATATACCAATAATCGCAACTACGATCATCAGCTCGATTAAGGTAAAACCTTGTTGCAGTTTAGTGTATTGAGTTTTCATGTGTATCCTGACAGTAAAGTTAAATATCATTAGTAGAGCTGAGTTTTATAAAGCGAGTTGGAACAGAATGCTAAAGGTCATTACCGCTAGATTTACGCGGATTTAAATAATTCTCGCATAGCTTAATAGATAGTTGCTTGTTGTGCTATCCGTAAAAACACCTAGAGCAGCAAAACAGAGTAAATTATGTTTTCGTTGCTCCATCGCTTCATATTCACTTTAAGAATTTGTTTGGCACTGGGCTAATGACGACGTTTAGAGTCATTATTAGTTTAGATAATCTGTTGTTTAACCGCTATTTACTTGCTTAAAGCCTGTTAATAATGAGCTTTTACCGCTATAATTACCGACTATATTATTCCAGTTTATGAGTATACATGGATATTAAAGACTATATGCAAGGCTTAGGCTTGCAAGCTAGAGCTGCTGGTCGCGTTATCAGTCGCGCAGATACCAGCAAAAAGAATCAGGCATTATTGGCGATTGCTGAAGCATTGGATAAACAACAAGCTCTGCTAATTGCTGAAAATCAAAAAGATTTGGCTGCTGGTAAGCTTAATGGCTTAGACGCAGCGTCCCTCGATAGACTGGCTTTAACTCCAATTAGTATTCAAGCCATGATTACTGGCTTAAAGCAAATTGCGGCTTTGCCTGATCCTGTCGGTGAAATTAGTCATTTAAGTTATCAACCCAGCGGCATTCAAGTCGGTCAAATGCGTGTGCCTTTGGGCGTTATTGGTATTATTTATGAATCTCGCCCTAATGTGACTGTTGATGCGGCTGCCTTATGTCTTAAATCGGGTAATGCCTGTATTTTGAGAGGCGGCTCTGAATCAATACATTCAAATCAGGCGATAGCTGCATGTATTAGTCAGGGATTGATTGCTGCGGGTTTACCTGTTACGGCGGTTCAGATTGTTGAAACGACTGACAGAGCTGCGGTAGGTGAATTGATTACCCTGCAACAGTATGTTGATGTCATTGTGCCACGTGGTGGCAAAAGTTTGATAGAACGTATCGCTAATGATGCCACTATTCCAGTTATAAAACATTTAGATGGTATTTGTCATGTTTACATTGATGATATGGCTGACATCAATAAGGCTGTCGCTATTGCCGTCAATGCTAAAACTCATCGCTATGGCGTTTGTAATGCCATGGAAACCTTACTGGTTGCTGAAAGTATTGCTGTTCAAGTTCTGCCTTTATTGGCAGCTAATTATCTCGAAAAGGGCGTTGAATTACGCGGTTGTCTTAAAACCTGTTCCATTATTCCTCATTGTGCTAGAGCTAGCGAAGACGATTGGCATACGGAATATTTAGCACCGATTTTAGCGATTAAAATTGTCCATGATTTAGATGAAGCCATTGCCCATATCAATCATTACAGTTCTAGCCATACCGAGGCCATCGTGACCGAAGATTACACTAAAGCCAGACGCTTCTTGCGAGAAGTAGATTCAAGTTCAGTGATGGTTAATGCCTCTACGCGTTTCGCAGATGGTTTTGAGTATGGTTTAGGTGCTGAAATAGGCATTAGCACTAACAAACTTCATGCCCGTGGCCCGGTGGGCTTAATTGGCTTGACCTCGCTAAAGTATATAGTTTTAGGTGACGGTCATATCAGGCAATAAATGATAGGTATTTTTATCATTCTCAGACTCTTCGTCACTATCATTAAATCGAACTTTAATGTTGGTCGGGTTAGCGATAGCGTAACCCGACAATATTGCCTACTAAATGTCGGGTTACGCTCTGCTAACCCGACCTACATAACGTTAGTAGATCGATTGCTGTTCTGTGTTAAGTTGGCAAGCTAGATGATAGGAATATTTGGCGGCACTTTTGATCCTATTCATTATGGTCATTTGCGGTCAGCATTAGAAGTTAAAGAAGTTTTTGGTTTAGCAAAGCTGCTGTTAATTCCTAGTGCTCAACCACCACATAGAAGGCAACCTGAGGCGAGTGCAACTCAGCGTTTGCAGATGTTGGAGTTAGCGGTTAGCAATCATCCTGAGCTCTGCGTTGATGCCAGAGAGTTAGCTCATGATGGGCCATCTTATATGGTTGATACACTCGCATCTTTAAGCGAAGATTATCCGCAAGAAAGTTTATTGTTATTTATTGGTAGTGATGCTTTTAAACATTTAACGCATTGGCATCAATGGCAACGTTTATTAGACCTAGCTCATATTATAGTGTTGACTAGACCAGGGACTGAAATAGATACCTTAGATGCTTTTTTTAAGCAGAGACAATGTCAACAGTTAAGTGAGTTGGCAAGCACTAGGGCTGGTAAGTTATACTTTCAGCAAGTTACCCCGCTTGATATTTCGGCTACGGCTATCAGGCAGCAGATTATTAATCAACAGAATCCGGGCTTTTTACTGCCCGATATGGTGTTAGCTTACATTAAGCAACATCAGCTTTACCAGAGACATTGATCTCATTACCTACTAGGAATTTGAATGCAAGCAGAAGCAATTTTAAAAATCGTCGAAACTGTTTTAGACGAACGTAAAGGCCATAATATTACGACTCTTGATGTGCGTGGTAAAACCAGTTTTACCGATTATATGGTTGTCGTCACCGGTACTTCCGATAGGCATTTAAAATCTATGTGTGATTATGTGGTTGACGAAGTTAAAAAACAAGGTACAAGACCTTTAGGAATAGAGGGTGATTTAGGTTCAGATTGGGTGTTATTAGATTTGGGTGATGTGATTGTTCATGCGATGACTGCCCAAGCTAGAGGTTTTTATCAGTTAGAAAAATTATGGTCTATCGAAGGCGATCTTACTGATGCTGAAAAAGATACAAGCGCATCAATCGACTGATAAGAATAAATCACTAAGGACCTTAAATCTTTGTGGCAATTAATCAAATAGTAATGGGAAATAAATGAACAGTAATACATTAAAAATCTTATGCTTTGCCTTTTTGATGTTACCTGCTGGTGCTTTTGCCAGCGATGTTGCCAACCTTTTAAGTCCTGCTAAACCCTTAAATATTACCGACCATTTCGTCGGTTATCTAGCTATTGGCGTTACTGTATTAGCTTACATTGCTGCCATGTCTGAAGAGGTTCTATCTCTTAGAAAATCTAAACCTATGGTGATGGGTTCGGCCATTATTTGGTTTGCTATTTGTATTTATTACGCATTACATGGAGAAGCTAAGGTTGCTGCGGTTGCATTTGAAAGTAACTTATTAGCTTATATTGAGTTGTTTTTATTTATTCTGGTTTCTATGACCTACCTGAATGCCATGGAAGAGCGCGGTGTTTTCGATGGTCTAAGGATTTGGTTGCTTAATCGGCAATATAGTTATCGGCAATTATTCTGGATTACTGGAGGCTTGGCTTTCATTTTGTCTACTGTGATTAACGGTATGGCAGTCGCTTTATTATTAGGTGCAGTAGCGGCAGCGGTTGGTAAGAAAAACAAAGATTTTGTTGCCTTGGCTTGTGTTAATGTCGTTGTGGCGACTAATGCCGGTGGTTCATTAAGTCCATTAGGCGGTATCTCTACCTTGTTTGTTTGGCAAAACAAGATTATGCCTTTTTATGAGTTTTTGTTTTTAGCTGTTCCCTGTTTAGTTAACTTCTTACTGCCTGCCAGCATTATGCATTTTTTTGTACCTAAAGAAACGCCTGCCGCCTCTACCAGTACAATCTGGCTGCGACGAGGTAGTAAACGGGTTATTTTCCTATTTGTTGTCACTTTAGCTATTACCGTTTGGTCCAATATTGTCTTAGAACTTCCACCGGCTGCAGGCATGATGGCAGGGCTGGGCTTATTGCAATTTTTCAGTTTTTATTTAACTAAAACCGCTCACGAAATAGAAAGTGAATTTGCCCATGTTTATCGGCTCTTTCAAGTAGAAATTCCGAGTATTAATCGTAGACAAGATTTTGATGTCTTTAAAAATATTGGTACGGTTGATTGGGATACGTTATTGTTTTTTTATGGTGCCATGATGATGATTGGGGCATTAAGTTTTATTGGCTATTTGGACGTTATTGCTCACTATCTATTCGGTCAAATTAGCCCGACTTTAGCCAACATCATGATTGGTTTGTCATCGGCTTTTGTTGATAACGGTACTCTAATGTTTGCGGTTTTAAGCATGCATCCTGATTTGCCTGTGGGTCAATGGCTATTGTTAACTTTAACATTAGGTGTGGGCGGTAGCTTGCTAGCTATAGGTTCAGCACCTGGCGTCGCTTTGTTAGGTCAAATTAAAGAAGGTTATACCTTTGCTTATCACATGCGCTGGATGCCTGTCATTCTTCTGGGGTATTTTGCCAGTATTGCTATGCATTTTTGGATAAATGCTAGGTATTTTTAATTGCTTAATTACATGCTTAGTTTTTGTTAATTAATTGTAACCATTAGGTCTGTTTTAATGTCATCTCACACACAAAATCAAACAAAAAAACAAATCGCTACTCTTGCTATGGGCGCAATAGGCGTAGTTTTCGGTGATATTGGAACTAGCCCTTTATATGCGCTCAAAGAAGTCTTTCTAAGTGGATTGACCATTGATAAGATGCATGTGTTTGGCGCTTTGTCTTTAGTTTTTTGGACGCTCACTCTCGTGGTCACTATTAAGTACGCTATATTTATCATGCGAGCAGATAATAAAGGTGAGGGTGGCATTATGGCCTTAACCGCACTCGCCTTAGAAGGCACTAAAGGTGAACATGGTAGCGCAAGAAAAATTAGCTTTATTATTACCCTAGGTTTATTGGGTACGGTGTTATTTTACGGTGACAGTATTATTACTCCTGCTATCTCAGTTTTAAGCGCCATTGAAGGTTTGCAAATTGTTGCCCCTCAGTTAGTTGAATATATCGAACCTATAACTATCGCAGTACTGGGCTTGTTATTTGTCATACAATCTAAAGGCTCAGGTAAAATGGGCATAATGTTTGCACCTATTATGTGTATTTGGTTTACCTTACTTGCAGTGATGGGTGTTATAAATATTGTTGAAATGCCAGAAGTGTTGATGGCAATAAATCCGTATTATGGCGTATCTTTACTGATTGAATATGGCTGGCATAGTTTCTTTATTATGGGCGCTGTGGTGCTTGCTATTACTGGTGCAGAAGCATTGTATGCAGATATGGGGCATTTTGGCTTGAAGCCGATACGTTATGCATGGTTTGGTTTTGTGTTTCCATCTTTGCTGCTCAATTACTTTGGACAAGGTGCCTTATTAATTCAGCATCCCGAAGCCATAGAAAATCCCTTTTATTTATTAGCACCTACTTGGGCACTCTACCCATTATTAATATTAGCTGCATTAGCGACGGTCATTGCCTCACAAGCCGTTATATCTGGCGCTTTTTCCATGACTAGACAAGCTGTGCAGTTAGGCTATTGTCCACGTGTGACTATATTACATACCTCAGGTCAAGAGAGAGGTCAGGTTTATGTTCCTGCGGTTAATTGGTTATTAATGGTCGCTGTTTTTATATTGGTTCTTAGTTTTAAATCATCGACCGCTTTGGCCTCTGCTTATGGGCTTGCTGTAACAGGTACTATGTTGGCCACAACCATATTGTCCTTCATTGTCATTGAAGCCTTATGGCAATGGAATAAATATACTAGCGTAGCATTCTTAGCAATTTTTTTAACGGTAGATACGGTATTCATCTCGTCTAATAGTTTAAAGATTCCAACCGGTGGTTGGTTGCCTTTAGTGGTTGGGGCAGTATTATTTCTAATATTAACAACCTGGATTAAGGGCAGGGCGTTATTAAGTAACTATATGGACGAAAGAAAAATCTTATTTGAAGATTTAGAAGAAAAAGTCAGTGCTAAGCTAGCTAAAGTTGAAGGAACAGCCATTTATTTGACTAGAAGCTTACACGGTGTGCCTCAAGTATTACTGCATAATTTAGAACATAATCATGTTTTACATGAACGCATCATTGTTTTAACAATAGTGACGACTAATGAGCCATATGTTAGTGAAGAAAACCTCGTTAAAATTAGAACCTTTGGTAAAGAACGAAATTTTTACAGAATAAAGCTATATTATGGTTTTAAACAAACTGCAGACGTCCGTCGTGCTTTAGAATTATGCGCCAAAGAGGGTTTAGAAATTAACCCTAAAAATGCTTCCTTCTTTATCGGTAGCGAACAATTATCCTTTAGAAATAAAAGCCCTATGCCTAAATGGCGAAGAGCTTTATTCCGCTTTCTATTTCACAATTCAACTAGCGCTATAGAGTTTTTCAAAATACCTGTAGATCGTGTAGTTGAGTTGGGTATTCGTATAGAGTTGTAACTTTTACTCTGTAGTGTGGGTAAGCGCTAGAGACTTTGAAAGTATTATGATTTTAGCTTCCCCCTTTGTAAAAGTGGGGCTGAGGTGGATTTTTTGTGTTATAGGCTACTAATATTTAATGATTATTTATAATAGACCCAATCTCCCATAACCCCTCTTTGCTAAAGAGCATAGGTATCTACACAAGTTTATTATCGGCGTGGAAACGATAAAAATCTCCCTAGGGGCGTATTGCATACGCCCAACTTTGAAAGCCCAATAATATAGAGCTTATTTTATAAGGGCGTATGCAATACGCCCCTACTATCTTTGTTATCGTTCTCGCGTGGGAATGCTAACAATTATTTGTGTAGATACCTATGGCTAAAGAGGGGGAAATAAAAAGAATACTTTCACTGTCTCAAATCTGTCGCCCCTACAATTTAAACTTCGTCTGCCGACCCTTCAACGAAGCCGTGAATCAACTAACACACTATGCAAAGTCGAGTTAGGCTATCGCAAACCCGACCTACGAGATTTATTAAGCTGCTTTGGAATTAGATTTATGTCTAATAAACTCAATAACTGCTGGGATCAGTGAAACAATAATAATAGCCAATATAACTAAACTAAAGTTTTGTTTAACAATGGAAATATTGCCAAAAAAATAACCGGCAAACAAACAAATACTAATCCAAGCGATGCCTCCGACCATATTATATCGAATAAACTTTTTGTAGCTCATGTTGCCTAATCCAGCCACAAAGGGTGCAAAGGTTCGAATGATAGGAATAAATCTGGCGATAATGATAGTCTTAGTGCCATATTTTTCATAAAACTCATGAGTCTTAGCGATATGCTCTTTATTGATGAATCGACTCCTCTCTTGCTGGGCAATTTTAGGGCCGATTAAACGACCTATCTCATAATTGATAGAATCACCTATGATGGCAGCGACTGATAAAGCCATCAATAAGCTTGCAACATTCATATCACCTTTTGCGGCAAAAGCTCCAGCTGCGAAAAGTAAAGAATCACCTGGCAGAAAAGGCAATACAACTAAGCCAGTCTCACACAAAATAACCAAAAATAATATAATATAAGTCGTTGATCCAAAGGTTTGGATTACAGTGCTTAGTGATTTGTCGAGATGTAAAAAAATATCGATAAATTGAGAAAGATACTCCATTGGGTTTCCTAAAATTTTCTACAAATTTAGTATGTTTGTGTTTTGCAATGTACTTTAGTAATAGTTTGCATCTTTAGAAACTTTCTTTAACTTTTTTTGTTCTTCAGCAATGATTTTTGCCTCTGCTTCTGCATCAGCCTTGGCTTTAGCATCCACTATATCTTGATGTAAACTCTCTATGAACGCAATAAACCAAGCTTGGTCTTTAGCGGAACTCATATCTGGATCATTTAAAATATCGTCAATCGCTGGTAGCGTCACTTTAGCTCGGGCAATTTCAAGTTCTGCTAAACTAGCATCAGCATTGCCTTGTAAAGCATAAATACAGGCTAAATTATAAGAAGCGGTTCCAGCTTGAATGATATTAGCTTTTTCAAATTGATTTTTAGCGAGAAGATATAATCTATCATCAGCTTCAACCTGTTTTAATCTTGCTAAATCCATATAAGCAACACCACTATCAATCGCTGCAGCTAAATAGTTAGGATTGATCAACATACAAAAAGCAAATTTATCAATTGCGTCTTGATAAAGGTTGGAGGCACTATCGTCTGTTCTGGTGGTGGCTTGATGGTATAAGGCGAAGCCCCATTGATATAATGTTTCTGCGCGTAATGCATCGTCTTGTAAGATTTCTGCATAGCTTAAGTAAGCAGCTTTAAAAAGTCCGTCGCGAGTAGTTCCTTCGCTAAGCCTAGCTTCGGCAGTTTGTTTATTAGCGGTAGTCAGTTTTGATTTTTTTGTGAACGGCGAAAGCAAAGACATCTTATCTCCTTAGAAAGGTAAAGTTTTATTATTATGATAGTGGAATAATTGAATATGATTTCTATTTTTTAAAGTGATGAACTAACAGTCGAAGAAATTATGGATACATAAGCCATTCTATTCTGTATTTACCTTAAATTTATGTATAAGGCGTCGTTCTTTCTTGTTGGGTTTATGTTCGCGGCCGCTAAAATCAAAAAGCTCGCGTTCAGTGCGTAACAATAAGATTTGTTGTTGGCGCTTCTTAAAGCTTTCAGGGCTTTCTTCATAGAGTAATACAGCTTCTTTGGCAGAACGACGTTGGGCCGAAACAACGATGATGGTGATGTCCCAGCGACAGTTGTCTTTAGATATAGATAATAAGTCGGCAATTTTAACTTCTTTGCCTGGTTTAGTGCGTTGTTGATTTAAATGTACTTTGCCACCCGAGATGGCGTCTGCAGCTAGTTTGCGCGTTTTATAAAAACGCGCAGCCCATAGCCATTTATCTAAGCGTATAGTGTCTGACTCAGTGTGCACTCAAGTCTTTTTCTTTCTTTAAGCCTTTGGGTAAAGAAAAAACTACTTTTTCTTCTATGCCCTGAATTTCAATGGTTGATTTTCCGCCCCATTGTTTTAATTTATTAATGACTTCTTGGACTAAGACTTCAGGGGCTGAAGCTCCTGCAGTGACGCCAACGGTAGCAACACCATCAAACCAACTTTCTTGCATATCACTTGCAGTATCGATTAAATAAGCTTTTTTGCCTAGTTGTTCAGCAATCTCACGCAAACGATTAGAATTAGAGCTATTGTATGAGCCAACCACTAAAATAGTATCAGCAGTTTTAGCTAATTCATAAACAGCATCTTGACGATTTTGAGTTGCGTAACAAATATCATCTTTCTTTTGTTCTTGTATAGACTTAAAGCGCGCTCTCAAGGCATCAACCATGATTTTGGTATCAGTCATTGATAAAGTTGTTTGCGTGACGTAGGCGAGATTGTCAGGGTTATTGACGACCAATTGATTAACGTCTTCAGGTGTTTCTACTAAATAGATTCCGCCATTATCGGTGCATTTCTCATATTGCCCCATAGTGCCTTCGACTTCAGGATGGCCAGCATGTCCGATGAGTATGACTTCACGATCAGATTTCGCGTGTTTAGCGACTTGTATATGAACTTTTGTGACTAAGGGGCAGGTCGCATCAAAGACGGTTAATTTTCGCTCTTTGGCTTCATGCTGCACTTGTTTTGATACGCCATGCGCACTGAAAATTAAATATGAACCAACAGGGACGTCAGTTAATTCTTCTATAAAAATAGCACCTTTTTCTTTTAGGCCATCGACTACGGTACGGTTGTGTACAACTTCATGTCGGACATAAATGGGAGCCCCGAAAGTTTCGATGGCTTGGTCTACAATTTCTATGGCACGGTCTACGCCGGCACAAAATCCACGAGGGTTAGCGAGTACAATTTGCATATCTTGACTTCATTAGTTGGTTAATAGGCTATATTTTAACTCAAGATCGTTGCTGATACGATAATTCCGTCATTATCAGCGTATAAATAATGATCTTTTTTGAAATTGACTCCAGCGAAAGTGACTAAAAGGTCACGGTCACTATGATCTCTTTTATGACTTTTTAAAGGATGGGCATGTAACGCGCGTATGCCAATTGGCATGTTATTTATTGTTTCAGCATTACGTATGCAGCCATAAACAACGATGCCTTGCCAACCATTTTTAATAGCTAATTTAGCTAGGTTTGCATCTATTAATGCACAACGATGTGAGCCGCCACCATCTATCACTAAAACTCGATTCTCTGCTTTCTCTTCTAATATTTCTTTGATTAATACATTATCTTCAAATGTTTTTAAGGTAGTTATTTGACCAGAAAAAGTGCTGTTGCCGCCAAAAGACATAAATAATGATTCGGCAATCTGGAAATGATCTTGGTTAGAATAACTATCGCAAAGTGCCGCTGTTGTAAAAGACATGTTTGAAACCTATAGTGAGGTTAAGAGCATTATTGAGTAGGTGTTCATTATTTTGTAATTATTTTTTAGCTGATTTGGTATCTACATAATTAAAAAAAATTTCAACGCAAGAACCATAATATTGTGGTGAATATCGTAGGAGCCTATTGTATACGCCCTTATAAAATACATCCTAAAACCTTGAACTTTCAATAAATGGGCGTATGCAATATGCCCCTATAAGTTTTTTTATATCAAGCAATGCTCAGCTTTTCTGTAAAACTAATAATCGATTATTAGCGGGCATCTCGAAATCATTGATTAAGTGAATACCTCTGTCTGTGCCTAACAATAAAATATCTTCAATATTTTTTATGCCACTTAAAGGATTTTGGCTTTTAAGCAAGTTCTCAAATCGAGCATTACTGTCACTAGTAAAAGTGCCATTATAGTTAAAAGGGCCATAAATACATAATAGTGCCTTAGGGTTTAAATATAAACTAAGTCTATCGAAAGCTATTTGTACTTCTTGCTCAGACATGATGTGCAGGGTATTTGCTGTAAATACTGCGTCTATGCTATCGAATGGCCAGGTTTTATCAGTGACATTCAAAGCTATTGCTGGCTTTAAATTAACCTGGCGGCAAGATTCTTGCAATAAGTTAATGCAAGCAATGTTTTCGGGTTTGTCGCTAGGCTGCCAGATTAAATACGGAAGGTGTTGTGAGAAATAACAAGCATGTTGACCGGTGCCGCTACCAATTTCTAAAACATGGGTCGTGTTTGCAAAAACCTGGCGAATAATTTGTAATATAGGTTCTTTGTTATTTTCACAGGCTTGAGAAAAAGGTTTATTGCTCATCTGTAGTAATAATTGATGATATTCTGTAGTTTTTAACTTTACTGGTTTTGGTAATGGAAGTAAAACAAATCCATAGTATGACTCAAGTTAATGCTGATGCCTGGAATTCGATTGCGGGTAATGCTTATCCATTTTTACGCCATGAGTTTTTATTTGCCTTAGAGCAAAGTGGTTCAGTTTGCGAGTCTAGTGGTTGGTTAGCTGGACATCTAGTCGTCATAAATAAAGAGCAATTGCTCGGCTTTATGCCCATGTATCTCAAATATCATTCTTGGGGAGAATACGTCTTTGATCAAGCGTGGGCTAAAGCTTATCATCAAAATGGCTTAGATTATTATCCTAAATGGCTGAGTGCTATTCCCTTTACGCCTTGTCAAGGCCCAAGAATGCTTGCACAGACTGGCATTGATCCACTAGAAGTTATGCGCTTGTTTATTAGTTTTATTAAACAACAGGCAGGGCAGCAGGGTATTTCATCATGGCACTGCTTATTTCCTGAGTTGCAACAATTAGAGCAATTGCGTTCAATGGGATTAAGTGTGCGTGAGGGTATTCAGTATCAATGGTTTAATCGAGGCTACAGGGATTTTAATGATTTTTTGAATACTATGAATTCCAGTAAAAGAAAAATGCTAAAACGAGAGCGACGCCGAGTCTCTGAGCAGGGTATAAAATTAGTGCGTATTTTGGGATCAGATGTCAATGAGCAGCAGTGGCAGGATTTTTTTCGCTTTTATTCTTTGACGTACTTGAAAAGAAATTCTGAACCTTATTTGAATCTGACTTTTTTTCAACAAATTGCTGCCGCGATGGGCGAGCAATTACTCTTAGTATTTGCAATTAAGGATGAATTACCTATTGCTGCGGCTTTAAGTTTTATTGGTGACCTTACTTTATATGGCCGTTATTGGGGTTGTTATGATGAATATCATAGTCTGCATTTTGAAACCTGCTATTACCAAGGACTGGATTATTGTATAGAACAAGGTTTAGATCGATTTGATTCGGGAGCTCAAGGTGAGCATAAAATTGCTAGAGGTTTTGAGCCAGTTACAACTTATTCTGCTCATTGGCTAAGAGATGAGCGATTCGCATTAGCCTTAGAAAGCTTTTTAGAGGTAGAACAAAAACAGATTCAGCACTATAAAGAAGTTGCAAAGACTTATTTACCCTTTAAATAAGAGACGTAATGATCTTATTGGATTTCTCTATGACGAACGATGACATTGACGGTGGGACTATTAAAACGTTTTATGAGTGATTCTACTAAATACACTGAGCGATGTTGCCCACCTGTACAGCCTATTGCGATAGTCAGGTAACTACGACCTTCTGCTTCAAATCGAGGAATCCAGCGCTCAAGAAAATTACTGATATCCTGAAAAAATTCATCTACTAGAGGTTGTTCAGTTAGAAAATCGGCTACAGCTTGATCTTTACCGGTTAATGCGCGTAATTCTGGAACCCAATAAGGATTGGGTAAACTGCGTGCATCGAAAACAAAGTCCGCATCTAAAGGTACGCCGTGTTTAAAGCCAAAAGATTGGAATTGTAAGGAAATATGACGGTAATCACGCTCACCAATTTGGTCTCTTATCAGTTCACGTAACTGATGGTAGTGAGTTCGACTGGTATCAATGACGACATTGGCATGCTTTGCTAAAGGTATTAGCATTTCTTTCTCAATTTTTAATGCTTCTTTTAACGGGGTATTGATATCCGTTAAAGGATGTCTGCGACGTGTTTCACTATAACGTTTTAATAAGGTCGCTTCTTCGGCCTGCATGAAAATAATTTCACAATCAATGCCTTTAGCACGGATTGATTTTAATATTTCTGAAAAGTTAGCTAGGCTTTCACTTTGGTTTCTAGCATCTATACCAACAGCTGTCTTGGCATAAGTTTGCTGATCTGCCAGCATCACATGATTAATGAAATCTTCAAGTAAGGTAACAGGTAAATTATCTATACAATAATAGCCACAATCCTCTAAAGTATCTAAAGCGATACTTTTACCTGAGCCTGAAAGGGCGCTGACAATAAGTAGTTTCATAATTAATTAGGCGAAAGATAAAGTGCTATTTGCTTTCGTCTTTCGCCCTTTACCTTATTATCTATGGCTGCCGGTTTTTTCTTTGTGCTTAGTGATTTGACGATCAAGTTTATCAACTAACTCATCAATAGCCGCATACATGTCTTCTTGATGATCTTCTGCAAAAAAATTCGCACCACTGACTTGCAACGTCGCTTCCGCTTTTTGAATTAATTTCTCAACGCTTAAAATTACGTGTACATCAGCAACATTGTCTGAATGACGTGCCAATTTTTCAAATTTTGAATGAATATGTGCTTTTAATGCTTCAGTAACTTCAAGATGATGACCTGTTATTATAAGTTGCATGGAATACTCCTTTATTTTATTTAATGGTTGGTTGAAATTTCAATAGGCGCTAAAAAAGACGTTTGCGCTGACTTGATGATGATATAAACATGGCTTCACGGTATTTAGCAATAGTTCTTCTTGCGACATTGATGCCTTTTTCTTGTAAAAAATCAGCAATTTTATTGTCGCTTAATGGCTTGGCTTGATTTTCATTATCGATTAACTCTTTAATAAAAGCTCTGATGGCAGTAGAAGAACACTCACCACCGCCTTCCCTTGAAACATGACTAGAAAAAAAATATTTAAATTCAACAATTCCGTTTGGAGTATGCATAAACTTTTGCGTTGTCACTCTGGATATTGTTGATTCATGTAACTCAAGTATCTCTGCTACATCTCTTAAAACCATAGGTTTCATGGCAATTGAACCATGCTCTAAAAACCCTGTTTGTTTTTCAATAATACAACGAGCGACGCGTAAAAGTGTGTCGTTACGGTTATGAAGATTTTTAATAAACCACTTAGCTTCTTGTAAATGGCCTTTCATACAAGCATTATCTTTGCTGTTATCGGCTCTTTTAATCAAAGATGAATAGTAGCTATTAATTCGAAGTTTTGGGGCTATATCTTGATTTAAATTAACTTGCCAGACATCATTGTATTTGGTGACATAAACATCAGGTATAACATACTCAGAGCTTGAGTCTTGAATTTTTTCACCTGGTTTTGGATCTAAGGTTCTTATAAGTGAAACTATATCATCCAATTGTCTTTCTGTTATAGCCAATTTGCGCAAAAGTTTGGCTTGGTCGTGACTTGCTAATAAATTTATGTGGCGTGTAACCAAAAGCAATGCTTGATCACGGTAGGGAGTCGTCTCGGGTAATTGTAAGAGCTGTATTTTTAAGCAGTCACTTAAATCAATAGCGGCTATACCAGGAGGATCAAACTGTTGCACTCTATGGAGTACCGCAATAACTTCATCAAAGTCTAAATCTTCAAGTTGGCTTTGTAAGCCTTGATAAATGTCATCTGGCGTATTGCCAAGATAACCTTCGTCATTAACTGAATCAATGATTGCTATGGCGATAGCATGATCGCGCTCTGAAAAAATAGTTAATTCAACTTGCCATAAAAGATGAGCTAGAAGTGTTGCTTCGTTACTTCGCTGTGATTCAAATTCAACTGGTTCAGGATTATTGCTGCCTGAAACTGAAACGGTTTCATAAGTATCTTCCCATGAGGAATCTATAGGTAATTCATTAGGTATATTGGTCTGTGAGCCTTCGCTAGTAAACGATTCGGAATATTCAGTGTTACTTTCAGATGTGTTTAAAGAGTCACGGTTACTATTTTCATCTTCGCTGATCTCTAACATGATATTAGAGTCAAGCACTTGCTGTATTTCTTGCTGCAAATCTAAAGTCGACATTTGTAACAATTTAATAGCCTGTTGTAATTGAGGCGTCATTGTTAATTGTTGGCCTAGCCGAAGATTTAATGATTGTTTCATTCAGTCACAAATAGTTAGGATTAATGCTTCATGGGATTTTAGTTTTTATGTTAGTGTAATTTTAAAGTATTACCTTACATTTAAAGGCTAAAATTGTTACCTAAATATACTTTACGAACTTCTTCATTTGCAACAATATCAGTCGCACCCCCTTCAGCGATGACTTTTCCATCGCTAAGTATATAGGCGCGATCACAAATACTTAATGTTTCTCTCACATTGTGTTCGGTAATCAGTATACCTATACCTCGATTTTTCAAATGCTCTATGATTTTTTTAATATCTTCTACTGAAATAGGGTCAACGCCGGCGAAAGGTTCATCGAGCAAAATAAATTTTGGATTAGTTGCTAATGCTCTAGCTATTTCTAGACGTCTTCGTTCTCCGCCTGACAAACTTAGCCCCATTTGATTGCGTAGATGGCCAATATGAAATTCTTGCAATAAATCTTCAATGACTTGTTCTTGTTGTTCTACTGATAATTCAGAACGAATTTGTAAGACCGCATGTAAGTTGTCTTTAACACTGAGTTTACGGAATATTGAGGGTTCTTGAGGCAAATAACCAATGCCGTTTATCGCTCTTAAATGCATAGGATAGTGAGTGATATCTTTGTCATCAAGAGATATGTTTCCATGATCAGCTTTAATTAAACCTACCATCATATAAAAGCTAGTGGTTTTTCCTGCACCATTAGGACCTAATAAACCAACAACTTCACCGGTGCTTACCTGCAATGATACGCCATTGACCACATTTCGTTTATTGTAGGTTTTAATGAGTTGGTGCGCAGTTAAAATTGTCATTTATAAATACTAAATAGCTAAAGGTAAATAATTAACAGAAAATACTTAATATATTGAGGTTTGCCAATCATTGATTTGCGCTCTTTTTGAGCGACTGTTCTTTGGCTTTAGGTTTTAAAATGACATGGACTCGCTTGGTATCAGTCGATTTTTCGCCTGCATTAACTAAAGATGTTTTAGTATTATATTCAATCAAATCACTAGCATAAATACCATCATCTTTCCAAATAGTTGCACTATCAATGAGGACTAATTGATTGGCTTTTGGAAAATAGTGACCAATATATGACTCACCCGTTATATCTTTAGAACCGATACTAGGTGTTTGTTTAAACTTTGTTTTATTGCCAGTAAAAACTAGTTTTTCAGCGTCACCATTGACAAAGTAAACGACTAATTTATCAGAGTGAACGACGATACTACCTTGAATAGAGATAACATTGCCGATATAAGTGCTAGTAGCAGAAGTGTCATCATAAGTGGCTGTATTGGAATCAATCGTTATAGGTTGTTCGGCGTCAGTGTCTAAAGCACGCGCATTAAAACTCTGTAGCATTATTAAAAATACACTGCAGTAAAAGAGGATTGATTGTTTATTTTTTTTCATAGCTTCCTTTTACATGGGCAAGTAGTTCAATATGAATAGGATCAATAAACATTAGTTTCATGCCTAACCCTTCGGTTTTGTTTAGTTCACTAATTAACTCTGCCCATTCAACTGTTTCTGCGAAATTTGTTTCTGTTTTTACTTTTAACTCACTTGTATTGATTTTAAGAGGGCTAATACCTAATGCTTTTGCCCTATCAATAAATACTTTGCCATTAAGCGATAAATCTTTGCCGTCACTAGATAATAACCCCGCTTCAGACTTAACAATCCAAGGTGGAGTTTTTGAATTAGCATTAATAAATGTTATGACTGGCTTTACCATGTGGGTCGTGCCATCGTCACTGTAATGAATCATTTCATCAGCGATCAAGTTTTTCTTGAGTATGCCTAACTCATTCATTTCCCATTTTGTATAGCCTTTACTGTAATAATCTGGGCTATGTGCAGGCGCTTGGTTATTGTGAGTTTCAATCATGCCAGTCATTCTAAGCATAAACCAACTTAATAAAGCAACTGCAGTGATATAAATATAAAATTTATTTTCTCTTAATGTCATTTTAAAAAGGTATTTAATACGTCGTCAAAATGTCCCTGTGCTTGCATAATAAAATCGCATACTTCTCGAACGGCACCTTGACCACCTGGAGTTGTTGTACACCAATCGGCGTGCTTTTTTACTGCAAAATTAGCGTCATTAACTGCAATAGCAAGACCTACTCGGGTCATGATAGGTAAATCAAGTAAATCATCACCGACATGTGCCACCTGTTCAGAGGTGACCCCCACTTTAGTTAGCAGTTCGTTAAAAGCAGCGCGCTTATCTTCATGGCCTTGATAGATATGATCAATGCCTAAGCTTTTCATTCTTAGTGCAACTGAATTTGATTTTCGCCCTGAAATAACCGCCACTTCAACTCCGGTTTGGCGTAATAATTTTATGCCATGTCCATCACGCGCATGGAATGACTTATATTCATTGCCTTCATTGTCAAAGAATAATTTCCCATCTGTTAATACGCCATCAACATCCAATATTAATAACTTAAGCTTTTTTGCTTTTTCAACAATTAACTGCATATTTTGATTGGCCTGCATCAGACGATTCCTGCGCGTATTAAATCATGCATATTTAAAGCACCTACAGCAATATTATTCTCATCAACAACGATTAAGGCATTAATCCTTTTTTGTTCCATGATTTGCATGGCTTCAGCGGCAAGAATATTCGCAGAAATAAGCGTACATTGAGGGGTCATTACTTCACTGATAACTGTATTTTGAATATCGATGTTTCTAGCTAAAGTTCTTCTTAAATCGCCGTCGGTAAAAATACCGATGACTTGATTGCTTTCATCAACAATAGCCGTCATGCCTAATTTTTTTTCGGTCATTTCTAATAAGGCTTGACCGATTAAAGCAGTCGCTGGTACTGCGGGCATTTCTTCATTGACATGCATAATATCACTGACCCTTAATAAAAGCCGCTTCCCTAAGCTACCACCTGGATGAGATAAAGCGAAGTCATCGCGGGTAAAGCCTCTAGCATCAAGTAGCGATACCGCCAAAGCATCACCCATGACTAATGCCGCAGTGGTACTGGAGGTGGGTGCAAGCCCTAAAGGACAGGCTTCTTGTTCAACAGCAACATTAATATGAACGGAAGAAATGCTGCTTAACGTTGAATCGGGATTTCCGGTCATTGCGATAAGTGGAATACCCAAACGTTTAATCAAGGGTAAGATTCTAACTATTTCTTCAGTTTCACCAGAATTGGACAAAGCTAAAACGACATCATGCCTAGTAATCATACCTAGATCACCATGACTGGCTTCACCAGGGTGTACAAAAAAAGCGGGTGTCCCTGTGCTTGCTAAGGTTGCTGCTATCTTTCCAGCAATATGCCCTGATTTACCCATGCCGATTACAACAACCCTTCCTTGGCAGGCAAACAGCAATTTACAAGCGGTGACAAAATCATTATTAATTTGTTTCGCAAGCCCTGAAACGGCTTGAGTTTCTACACGAATAACAGCTAAACCTAATTCGCGTAGTTTTTGATCATTTAGGTCCATGGCTTGTTAGAAATAATCGCTTTCAAATGTAAAAGGATCGCATTATCTCATATTTAGTTTATTTGTTCTCGTTGATATGAATTAGAGGTAGCAGAGGTTTGCTTGTTAAGAGTTGAATTCGCGAAATAATTTAAGTTATTTAAAAAAGCAAAGTACTGAAAAATAAAAGGTGTTACTCGTTACTTAAAAAATTTCGATGAGTACCAGAATAAATCAATAGTTAGTTTTATTCTGGTACAGATTTTTAGCGGAAGGATGTAAAGTTATTATTTACGAGCGCCAGCGTTTGGGTCTGGCTTATCAATAATACGATTTATTAAGTTTGTTTGTTGAGATATTCTATCTTCCTGTGTTAAATCAATCATCGATTTAAGACCTGCAAATCGACTCTCTGCTTCTTTTAAAAATTCTGTAGCTTTAGCTAAATCACCTTCCTTGACAGCACTACGTGCTTTTTTTAAAGAATCATTGGCACGATTGCGGTTACGGTCAAGCTTGTCATTTGCATTAATTTCTTTACTCATTGCTAATGCTTCTTTGATGTTTTCTATGATAGCTTCATCACCCGCTTTGTTGGTTACTGCTTTCATTGCCTCATTAACTTGAACGATAGTAGCATCAATACCTTCCGCTGCAGTCATTCTGTTATACATGCAAGCCATACCTAAACAAATATCAGCAGTTGCTGGAAAAGACCCTAGAGAAAGTGCTAATGTGGTTGCAACGATAGTGCTTTTTAATAATTTCATAATATTTATACCTCATTATAATTATTGTTATAGTTATTAGGTCATAAACCACAAGAAAATTAAGATAATATAGTGGGTTACATGACGCCAAGAACTTTAGCATAACTTTTCTGAATATTAAATGAATTATAGTGGACGCAGTTAAGTTTTAGGTATACTCAAGTAGCCAAGCAAATTGTATTAATTTAGTTTTTATTGATTTTCAAAATAACTATTTTGAGCTGACTTTGTTAGGGTGTTTGTTCAGCTTTATTGATGCATAAACTAAGCAACCCTTCAAGAGCTGAGGACGGCAATTAATAATAATTAGCTTTTAGTCTCAGATATACTAGTACTTCACAATATTCAATGTAACAGAGAGGTAGGTTCAATGAATAAATATCAGCATATTTTACTAGCCGTAGATTTATCAGAATATGGTGAATATGTTTCAGAAAAAGCATTATCTTTAGCACATAAATATCAATCCAAATTTAGTATTATTCATGTCTTGGATAATATTCCCATGCCCGATACTAACTATGGAACGGTAATCGATTTGAATCATGATTCAGATTATGACTTACTGGAAGTAGAAAAATCTAAGCTAAAGGAGTTAGGTAAAGCCTTAGGAGTGACCGTTGATCATCAGCATTTAGTTTGGGGGATTCCCAAGCAAGAAATTATTACTTTTGCTAAGCAACAACACGTTGATTTAATTGTACTGGGATCTCATGGGCGTCATGGTTTAGCGCTGTTGTTGGGGTCTACAGCAACTGCAGTATTGCATACTGCCGACTGTGACGTTATGGCTGTTAGATTGCCAATGGAGTAGACTGAAGCTTGAATTAAGACAACAACTTATTTCAAACAACTTGATTCAAAATACTGAAAGAGTTTTTTAATAGTTATTCACTTTTCAACGTCAATTTAAGCCTTGTCGTATAATTATGCTTTTTTTATACAAGGTTAATATCAATGTCAATTTCGCTTGCTCTGCTTGAGGAAATAGTTCGTGAAGCAGGAACTATTGCGTTAACGTATTTTAATGATTTGAAGAATGTCGAAGTTAATAAAAAAAGCCCTAGAGACTTTGTTACGGCAGCCGATGTCGCTGTTGAGGCATTTTTAAAGCAAACGTTGACTGATAGGTGTCCAGAGTATGGTTTTTGGGGCGAAGAAAGTGGTCAAAGTGCCAATCAGACTAATCGTTGGATTGTTGATCCTATTGATGGCACGCATTCTTTTTCACGAGGGCAGTATTTTTGGGGAATTAGTGTCGCATTAGAAATTAATCAAGAGTTAGTTATGGGGGCTGTTTATGCTCCCGCTTTAAATGATTATTACTGTGCAGAGCAGGGCAAAGGCGCTAGTAAAAATGGTCTAGCAATCAGTGTTTCTATTGTCGATAATTTGGCTGAATCTATGGTAGCTACTGGATTTGCTTGTTTGAGATCTTATTTAGAAGAAAATAATTTGCCGCGTTTTGCTAGGATTGCTCAAAGCACTACAGGTCAGCGTCGATATGGTTCAGCTGCTGTGGATTTATGTTTAGTCGCAGATGGCCAAGTTGATGCTTTTTGGGAGCAGGAGCTTAATTTATATGATGTGGCTGCCGGGGCCTTAATTGCCA
>Ga0194037_1000661_pt1 | contig 26575 bp, 22 predicted proteins | sample JunL306m_MetaG_FD_148653 | JGI IMG/M metagenome (GOLD analysis project Ga0194037, IMG submission 148653) | Anoxic zone freshwater microbial communities from boreal shield lake in IISD Experimental Lakes Area, Ontario, Canada - Jun2016-L304-6m | ecosystem: Environmental > Aquatic > Freshwater >...
GACATAAATCCCGTTGATCGACATAAACATTCTCAAACTATGCATCAAGCTTTCCCCTGATCTTTCGCAGCAGCTCCATTGGCTGAATCGGCTTCATGATAACGTCGATACCTTCCTCCGGGACACCACGATTCTTTAGAAAATCAGCCGTATAGCCGCTAGAATACAGTATTTTCACTCCGGATTGGATCCGGGTAATCTCCTCGGACGCTTCCCATCCGTTTTTCCCGGGCATGATCATGTCCATCAGGACCAGGCCAATTCGGTTTTGATGGGCTGCGAATTGAGCCACGGCTTCCCCACCATCCACCGCCTGAATTACTTCGTAACCAAATCGCGTCAGAACGGATACCACCAGCTTACGTACTTCACCATCATCTTCTGCCACCAGGATGGTTTCAGTGCCTCCCTGCGGTATTGACGGGACAGTGTCCCTCCGAATTTGATCCTGTTGATTCTCATCAAGAGGGATATATATCCTGAAGGTCGTTCCTTTGCCAGGTTCGCTGTATATGGTAATAAACCCGTTGTGCTGTTTGACAATGCCATACACAATGGACATGCCAAGTCCGGTTCCCTTGCCGACCTCCTTGGTTGTAAAAAAGGGCTCAAATATTCTTCTGCATGTTTCCTCGTCCATGCCGGTTCCGGAGTCTGAAACAGCTATCCAGGCATAGCGTCCGGGCGCACAAGAGCCATGAAAATGTTCCAGAGGCTGCTCAAGCTCGCGCATTCCGGCTTCGATGCTTAAGAGTCCTCCATTCGGCATTGCATCACGGGCATTGGTAGCCAGATTGATTAACACCTGTTCAATCTGCCCTTTATCAATATTTACCGGTAATTTAACTTTATCGGATGAAACCATTTTGAGCTGAATATCTTCGCCGATCACTCTGAGGAGAAATTTGTGGACATGCTGAACTATCATGTTGAGATCGGTCAGTGCAGGCACCATAACCTGCTTCCGGCTAAAAGCCAGCAGCCCCCTGGTTAACTGAACAGCTTTCTCCGACGAAGCAAGGATCTGTTCCACATATTCCATTTCCTGTTGGTTCAATTTGGCATCCATGATCAATAAGTTACCATATCCCATAATAACGGTAAGGATGTTGTTGAAATCATGAGCAACGCCCCCGGCCAGCTGTCCTACCGCCTCCATCTTCTGGGATTGACGCAGCTGCTCCTCTGATTCCTGTACCTGGCGAGTTCGTTTTGCAACTTCCTCTTCTAGAAAAGTATTCTTGTCGCGCAGAAAATCTGCAACAGCCTTCAATTCCAGGTGAGTCTTAATGCGAGCCAGGACGATAGGCGGGTTGACCGGCTTGGTGATATAGTCAGCCGCTCCCAGTTCCAAGCCTTTTTTCTCATCCTCCAGGTCAGTCAGAGCGGTCAGAAAAATAACCGGAATACCCTGTGTTCCGGCGTCAGCCTTAAGCTGCCGGCAGACTTCGTAACCGTTCATGCCGGGCATCATGATATCGAGCAGAATCAGGTCAGGTGGGGCGTCCGAACCGGCGATCCGCAACGCCTTCTCGCCGTTGCTGGCTACCTTTACCTTGTAGGTGTCACTCAGAATATCGGTCATTAACGACAGGTTATCAGGTGTGTCGTCAACCACCAGAATTACGGACTGTTTATTGCTGTTCATAAGAAACCTCGTAATGAGCCTTCATGGCATGTATAAGCAGTGTCTGCGCCGACTCGAAATCAAATCTGTCGATTGCTGCCTTGATATCCAAAAACTTTTGCGGGAAAGCAGCATTAAACAGGTGGCTGTTTGCCTCGAACAGAGCGGCTGCCGCACCATCGTCGTCTTGCAATAAATCTTTCAATTTTCGATATGTTGCATAAAGTAATTCAACATCTACCTTAACTATCACCGGAGTGGCACCTGGATTTGGCGACAGTTTTGCGTCCAGCCCGGCAAACAGCTTGTTCAGTGAATCCTCAAACAAAAGCAACAGAGTATCGACCGTTTCCCGGTCGTGGTAAGTCCTGATTGCCTGCTCCAGATTGGCGGCGCAGTTTTGCAGACCGGTCGCTGCTATATTGCCGGACACTCCTTTTATGGTATGGGCCAGGCGCTGGGCGGTCGCGAGGTCGCCGGCATCCAGGGCGCTGCGGATTTCGCGTGCATCCCCCCTGTGGCCGGCTGTAAATTTGTTCAGCATGGAAAGAAAGCGCTGTTTCTTGCCCAGTACCCGGCGCAGACCAAGCTCCAGGTCAATACCGATAATGACATCCGGAAAATCCACATCCTGACTGTCTGCCCGTGACTTTTCTTTTATGTCTGAAACTTTATGCTGGCGGGGTTTGATCCACTTCAGCAGGGCGGCCCACAGTTGAGCCGGCTCGATCGGTTTGGCAATATGATCATCCATTCCTGCGGCAAGGCAGGCGGCGCGGTCCTGCTGCATGGCGTTGGCCGTCATGGCGACAATCGGCAGTTTTGACCATGCCGGGTTTTTGCGGATTTCCATCGTTGCGCTCAGGCCATCCATCACCGGCATCTGGACATCCATCAGTACCAACTCATAGTTAGTCTGGCGAATCATTTCCAGAGCAATAAGGCCGTTGTTCGCCGTATCCACCCTCAGACCGGCCTCCGTCAGCAGTTCAACTGCAACCTCCTGGTTGATCTCATTATCCTCTACCAGCAGAATCTGTGCACCGCTTATGGTTACCAGTTTTTCTTCCAGGGCAGATGTGTCAGCGGCAAAGTCGAACGGCTTCTCCTGTTTTCCACCCAGAATATGCATGGTGGTGTCAAACAGCAACGACGGCGTAACCGGTTTCGCCAGCACCTCCTCAATACCGGCATCCATGGCCTGACTCAAGACTTCCTCGCGTCCGAACGCAGTCAACATCACAATGTGAGGTGGCGGGTCGATCCCCATTGACAGAATCCGCCGGGTGGCCTCAATACCGTCCATCCCAGGCATCCGCCAGTCCATAAAGATTATTTCAAAGGGAAGACCCTGGTCTGCGGCGCGTTGCACTTCCTGTATCGCATGGGCTCCGGAAGGGACATCGACAACATTGAATGTCATGGATTGCAACATGTCACGCACCATCAAACGGGCATTGTCGTTATCATCAACTACCAGCAGGGTATGGCAGCCGCGAAGATCAGGATGGGGTATCAGGATACGCTTTTGTTCTGCGCCGATGCCAACCCTCACAGTGAACCAGAATGTGCTTCCCGAACCCCGCAAACTCTCGACCCCTACATCACCTCCCATCAACCCCGCCAGCCTCTTGCTGATAGCCAGCCCAAGCCCGGTTCCGCCATATTTTCTGGTAGTAGTCATATCACCCTGCTGAAAACTTTGGAAGAGCATCTGCTGTTGTTCTTCGGTCAGGCCAATGCCTGTATCGTGAACAGCAAACCAGAGCAGCAGATCTTTTGTTGTTCGCTCCTTGACACGGGCGGAAATACATATTTCGCCATTTTCAGTGAACTTGACGGCGTTTGATCCGTAATTAAGCAGTATCTGGCTGATGCGTAAAGGATCGCCGATAAGATTGTGCGGCACATCAGCACCGATGTCATAGATCAGCTCAAGCCCCTTGCCATCAGCTTTCTCGTTAAGAATACCGGCAACTGTCCCCAGCACCTGTTCAAGATCAAATTCTGCATTTTCAATTACAAGCTTCCCGGATTCGATTTTTGAGAAGTCCAAAATATCATTGATGATGCCAAGCAAATGTTGTCCGGAAGCCTGTATCTTGACCAGATAATCCCTCTGCCTGGGAGTGAGGTCCGTCCTGAGCGCCAGATGGGACATGCCGATCACGGCGTTCATGGGCGTTCGGATCTCATGGCTCATATTGGCAAGGAACAGACTCTTTGCCTCGTTGGCGGCCTCGGCGGCCTCCTTGGCTTTTTGCAACTCCATTTCGATCTGTTTGCGCAGTGTCAGATCCACATGCGTGCCGATGGCACGGGCCGGATGCCCATTTTCGTCGTGCGCCACGACCTTGCCGCGGCTTAATATCCATTTGTAGCTGCCATCCTTGGTCCGCATGCGGAATTCAATCTCATAGCCCCCTTCATGTTCCAGTTGTTGTGCCGTTGAGGACGCCACTCGCTCAAGATCATCGGGGTGCAGCAGGTCGAGCCAGTGGCTTTTGGCATCCTGCGCCAATTCACCCGGTTCATACCCGAGCATCCTGAAATATGAAAGACTGCAGTAGGTAGCATTGGTTTGTATGTTCCAGTCCCACAGACCGTCGCTGGTGGCATCCAGCGCCAGCTTGAAACGCTCTTCGCTGGTTCGCAGCGCCCGCGTACGCTCCCTGACCAGGTCTTCCAGCTGTTCATGATATTTCGCCAGCTCGGATTCATTTTGTTTGCGTTCGGTAATGTCGGTAAAGAACCAGATTCTCCCCAGATTTCGCCCATCTGAGCTGACAAGAGGGGATGAGAACCGGTCACAGCATCGCCCGTCGGCAAATTCAATCACATCACTGCTGCTTTCATTCTGATTTTCGTAGAGATATCCGACTTTTCTGATGAACTCCTCCGGATATTTTAACTGGGTAAGCACATAATCGAGCATCCGGGAATCATCACCATGATTAAGAATTTCCTGGGGAATCCGCCATATTTCTGCAAAGCGCTTATTTGAAAATGTTGCAGTGCCGTTATGGTCAACTATCAGAATCCCTTCAATTGTCGTTTCCGAAAGAGCCTCCAGAAGCATAGTCTTATAGGCGAGAGCTTCGCCGGCCTGTTTCAATTCCGCCGTCCTGTCCCTCACCTGCTGTTCGATCGAGTTGCGGGTTGCAATCAGAGACGATTCGGTTTCCTTCAACTCCCTGAAGACAAGGCTGAACGGCTCTTTTACGCCGGTGACAAAGATAGCTCGATAAATGAGATAGAAGGAACCAAGTTTGAAAAAATGCCCTGCCATGTTGGCGAAATCATTTACGCCGATGTAAGCGGTAAAGGCGAACTCGGCACAGATTGCACAAACGGATGAGGCGAAAAGCATCCGGTAGGTAGCGACGGTAAAATGTGAACGGACACGGCGCAGCAGCAAAACAGACCCGCTGATGATGCCAACGATCACGTATTCACTGGTTATCTTGAAAGGGGTCAGTCCGGCTCCTTCCCGGTAACATTCCGGGAACCGGCCGGTAATAATCGCCCCGACAAGCAGCGTGGTGATGAATGCGTAAACTGTCACAATACATGAAACGCCAGATTTTCTCCGGTTTGCCAGTGGAGCTGCGATCAGGGTCAGCGCCTGGAGGTAACGGGCCGCTATCCAGAGTTGTGTCGGCAGGTTGGAACCATAACCAGCCGGCAATATGTTCATCCCCTTGAAGGCAAGTGCGTGGATAAGGTCGATACAGGCGCATGCCGCGTATCCTGCGCCGATGATCTTCAAGTAATTATTTTCCAGAACTTCACGGGAATTCCAGACCAGGAGGGCTATGGCAAATGCAATGGAAATCGTGAGCAGTTCCACCAGGGAGTGAAAGAGCAGGTAGCTGTATGTCCTGATGACATAGAGGATTCCAACCACAGCGGTAACAGCCAGCAAGTACAGACATGTATCTGCCGTCCCGCTTTTTGTATCAGGTTTACGGTTCAATGGTTTCCTCACGTGAAATAATTTAGTTCAGTCTGGTCAGGGCATCTTCGAACTGATACTGCTCAATGGAGCGCCCAATGCGATAATGCTGTTACTGTGGCAACGCTTTTGATCAGACAGAAAATCTCCTCCTGATAAAAATTATTGTCAACAATTTATTCTGATTGATGCCGATACTAACACCGGCCAGAAAGTTATTATATCCGAGAAGCAATCAATAGTTGAGTTTGACCCCCGGGCGGAAAAAGAAGTAACGTATTAACCACTCAATAACATTAATATCTTTCATGGCAAACCCCCGGAAGATTGCCACCCAAAACCGCCAAGTTATCGCCCATAAGATATATTATGTCAAGTTGCATGTTTGCAACCTTACATAATATCTGTGAAACAACTTGGTCATTATTGCATTGCCTCTCCAACGAGGAGACGTACCTTTTCTACTGCATCCTCAATAGTCAGAGACAGTACTTCTCCCGATGCACGGATCTTGATCTCAACCTTGCCATCGGCCAATCCCTTACTTCCTACAACAATCCGCAAAGGTATGCCGATCAGGTCAATATCTTTGAACTTGACTCCAGGCCGCTCGTCGCGGTCGTCGAAAATTACTTCAATTCCATGTTTTTCAAGCTTCAGGCAGATCTGTTCCGAAGCGTCCATTACAGCTTTGTCCTTTGTATTTATTGCAACTACCGCACAATGAAACGGAGCTATGGGAATCGGGAAAATGATACCGTTCTCATCGTGGTTCTGTTCAATGGCAGCCGCTATGGTTCTTCCGATACCTATTCCATAGCAACCCATGAAAATGATTTGTTCTTTACCGTCAGCATCCAGATAGGTCGCGTTTAACGCCTTGGAATATTTTGTGCCAAGCTTGAAGACATGACCTACCTCAATTCCCCGCCAGATCCCGAGTTTGCCTGTTTCACAGCGCGGACATGCATCGTTGGCCATAACATTGCGAAGGTCTATAAACCGGTCAACAATGAAATCACGTCCCAGGTTGGCATTGGTAAAATGCATATCTTTTTCATTGGCGCCAACAACCGAGTTCGTCATACTCTGCACAATAAGGTCGGCTACTACAGTCACATGCTGCTTAAGGCCGACCGGTCCAAGAAAACCGGTTGGTGAGCCGGTTATGCGCTGAACCTCTTCTTCTGTGGCCATCCGGATCTCGTTCCATTCCAGGCTGTTTTTTAGTTTGATTTCGTTCAGCTCATGATCGCCTCGCAGAAGAGCCATAACAAAATCATTGTTGTCAGAGCAGTAAACCAGTGCCTTGATAGTCCGATCTGCTGCCAGCCCAAGGAAACAGGCAACATCTGCAATGGCCTTCATGTCCGGAGTCGGGGTTTTCAGTATCGGCAGTTGATCGTCCATGGCAACATATTGCGGGCGTCTGGATTCGGCTTTTTCCACATTTGCAGCATAGTGACAGGAATCACAGGAAACAATTGCATCCTCCCCGGAATCGGCCAGCACCATAAATTCATGTGAAGAAGATCCGCCTATGCTGCCGGTATCAGCCTCAACTGCTCTGAATTTAAGGCCGCAACGCTCAAATATCCGCATATAGGCTGTGAACATTTTGTCATAGGATATATCTGCATCAGCGCTGCCTGCGTCAAACGAATAGGCATCCTTCATGATGAATTCACGACCCCGCATCAGGCCGAAACGTGGCCGGATTTCGTCGCGAAACTTTGTTTGAATCTGATAGAAATTAACCGGCATCTGGCGATAACTCTTTATCTCACGCCTCACCATGTCGGTGATGACTTCTTCGTGGGTCGGGCCCATACAGAACCCGGTATCCTTGCGATCTTTAAAGCGAAGCAGTTCCTTGCCATAGAACGTCCAACGACCTGACTCCTGCCACAATTCGGCCGGCTGCACACTCGGCATCAGCATTTCGATTGCGTCGGCCCTGTTCATCTCTTCCCGCACGATATTCTCAAACTTGCGGATTGAGCGTAATCCAAGCGGCAGATAATTATAGATGCCGGCGGCCAGTTTGCGGATCATGCCGGCCCGCAGCATCAGTTGATGCGAAATAACTTCGGCATCGGAGGGAGTTTCTTTAAGTGTTGGTATAAAATAGCGAGAGTAACGCATTATCACCTCAAGGTATTTTGTCTTAATCAATCAAATTGTATTTTTCAAGTAAACTTTTCAGTTGTTCACGCTGAAACGGTTTGACAACATAGTCGTCACAATCATTATCCCAAAGCGCACAGGTCATATCCTTGGGAGTAGAGCTTGTGGAGATCATGAATATCTTTGTATGCAGTAAATGTTGGACGGGTAAAGACTTTTCCCTGTCACGAACTTTATGGACCAGCTCATGGCCGCCCATCTCAGGCATGACTATGTCAGAACAGATCAGATCATATGGTTTCCCGTCCATTACCGCCTTTTCAAACATTTCATAAGCAGTTTTTCCGTTTTGGGCGCCGTCACAGTGTGCAAATTCAGACAGAAAGTCTTTAAGAATTGTAAGACTCAGGATTTCATCATCTACGATAAGGAATCGTTTCATACTTCAACCTCCATGAACAAACAGGTTCAGAGCTTACTGATCTCCTCCAGTAAAGCATCCGCCAACAGATCTTCGCGCACCTTGCGAATAATTTCTCCATGTCGAAAAATGAGCCCCTCCCCTTTTCCGCCGGCTATTCCGACATCCGCTTCACGAGCTTCTCCGGGACCATTTACAGCACACCCCATAACAGCCACAGTTATGGGCTTGTCCACGCCCTGCAGACGGCGCTCTACTTCTTCGGCAACCGTTATCAAATTTATCTGACATCGCCCACAGGTAGGGCAAGAGACAAAGTTGACGCCACGTTGCCGCAAGCCCAGACTCTTTAATATCTGGTATCCTACTCTGACCTCATCAAGAGGATCGCCGGTCAATGATACCCGCATCGTGTCGCCAATACCATCTGCCAGTAAAATACCGAGCCCCACCGATGACTTTATAGTGCCGGAAAAAATGGTTCCAGCTTCGGTGATACCGATGTGAAGCGGGTAATTGACCTGATTCGAAAGCGAACGATATGCAGCGACTGTTTTCAGAACATCGGATGCTTTAAGTGAAACCTTGATTTCCTGATAATTCAAATCCTCAAGAATGCGGATATGCCCAAGGGCGGATTCTGACATGGCTTCGGCTGTGGGGTGTCCATACTTCTCCAGCAGTTCCCTTTCAAGAGAACCGGCATTGACCCCGATCCGGATAGGAACTTTGCGCTCGGCAGCGGCCTTGACAACCTCGGCCACCTTCCACTTCTCTCCGATGTTACCCGGATTGAGGCGTAGTCCGTCAATACCCCCATTCAGAACTTTCAGAGCCAGTTTATAATCAAAATGAATATCTGCAATAACTGGAATGGGACTGTCGGATTTGATTGTGCCCAGGGCGGCGGCCGCATCCATATCCGGAACGGCACAGCGGACAATCTCACAGCCTGCTCCGGCCAGATCCTCAATCTGCATCATTGTAGCAGCAACATCCCGAGTGTCGGTAGAACACATGGATTGCACCGAACAGGGAGCGTCACCACCCACGGCGACCTTACCGATATATATCTGTCTTGTCAGCTTTTTCATAGGCGAGCATAGTGTCAAATAGAGGCGGATAAGTCAAGAAAGACAAGCTGATATTTGCTTGATGGCTATGTATAAAACGATGAGATTGTACTGCTCATTCTGCATCTTCATCACCGTTTGAGCCTTTGTCCATTCGATATTTAATGTCGTAGTTGATGATGAAGTCGAGTTCTTCGTCAGTAAATCCATAGTGTGTGGCAAGAACAGTGTCGATTTTGTCAATAATGGGTTTACTCAAATATGGATACGTACATTGAATGTTCAACGTACCGATATTTTTGTAACTCATTGTATGCATTTTGGAATGAGCACGAATATCATCCATGAGTCTGGTCGAAAGGTTGGCTAATTCTTCAATGATCTTTATATCCGCTTTTTTGACGTCAAACCGTACTGACGTAATTTCTCTTTTGTTGAGATTTCTGCAATCAGAATACACGGTGAGCATCCAATAAAAAAGGTTGGAGTTGAGTATCGACAGGAAAATATCTCTCGTTGTCCGGTCACTGAAACTAAGAAATTTAAGTTCGGAAGGCTCTCGGAAAACTCCGTTTTCATCAGTCATTTCAGGCACAAAATTCAATATTTGCACAAAATGACTTAACTTTCTCGTATAGCTGATCATATGTCGACCACTGGTTACATAGTTCGAAATCAACCCTCTGTCTTTATTTATTTTTTCAATAATACTCTTCTCGATATCGGTGCATATTTTAGCCATCGAACCTGAAATGTTTATCTGCGAAGTATTGATATACAATAATCTGTTGAATAATGTGTCACGATTAACAATATTCCATTTATTGTATGCCGTTGCATGAGTATTTCCTTTGGTCTTTCCCTTCATCAACAGTACAATTGAAAGCCTGACGTGATCCAAGCCTTCAAATAATTTACCAGGTCTATCATTGAAACTGCTGACAATCGTTGTTCCGACAGTCCTGAAATTTTTTTGCAGTGGTTCGTATCCATCGGTACAGACTGCTGCCACCGGAACAATCATGCCAATATTTGACATATTGTTTGATATATTCAAACACCGCTCCCATACGCACGCATAGAGGCTGCCGCATGACATGGTCTCATATCCGATTATTGTGTAATCTCTTTTTGATTGTGAATATTCCACAAACGGCGGATTTCCGATAATCACATCAAAACCGCCACGATCATGAATTATTTCATAAAATTCCGCCAGCCAATGAAACGGTTTATGTGAAACATGCCATGTTTGATATTGGGTCGGCTTCTGCGGGTCTTTACCATACAGTTTGCCCAGATACACATCCAACCGTTCATTCAGCTTCGCCATTTTTTCGGTCAGGATTTTCTTGAACTCTTTAACGGAAACATCCCCGACCAGCTGGACTTCTCGAAAAGAATCATAGGCCCGTCTCACATATTCAGTTGCTGTTTCAATATGTTCAATATCCTTGTCAAAAAACCCCAACTGCCCTTCAACAGCTTTTTTTACTTCGTCTATTGAGACAAAGCCGACCAGAGTATTGCCGGAACGAATGTTGAAATCAATATCCGGCAGCGGTTCCAGTCCCATATTGGGCTTCTTATAGTCCACATCCACTGTTGCTACCAGCTTCAGGAATAATCGTAATTTTGCGATTTCGATGGCCTCTTCCATGATGTCGACGCCAAAGAGGTTATTGAGAATAATGGACTTGAAAACGAAATACTGGAGATTGGGGTGCTCGGGAGCTTCAACCCGTTTCAGAATATCCTCAAACGCCTTGTACTTGCCTGCGATTGCTTCGGCCACAAAAGCATGCATACGCCCAAGGCAGGCTTCGTAGAGCGGCTCAAGGATATTCAGGGAGGCAAACAGAAATGCGCCGGAACCACAGGTGGGATCGAGAACGGTGATACTCACCAGCGCCTTGTAAAAATGGCGGATCAGCTCATGGTTATTGCTGTTCTGGATAATATCAATGGCAAATCTTGTGACATTGAGATTATATGTAACAAGATCAGTGAACGTGTGGATCTCACCCGCTTCAATCTTCATCTTTATCTCGGAATAGCGTCTGCGGCGTTCCACCACTTCCCGCCAGATTTCAGTCGGTAAGGCATATTCGGCAGGGGCCGGCTTGTTCCATTCCGTGCGTTTAGATACATCATCCAGTCCAGCGGCGATTTCAGGGGGTAATGGCAACCCCTCCCCTCTCCTCCCCTTGTCAGAAAAGGGCCCCTGACAAGGGGAGGGAGAAAGGGGATGAGTTATCCCATGCTTTACCGCATCATAAATATAATCATCAGCACAATTTTTCAGCAGGCTCCATACTTCACCATCAGGCTTCAACGCTGTCGGGTAATGCCGCTTCAATTCATCAAACAGAAAAGGGATGATGCAGTTTTTACCGATATACCCGGTAATATCCTCTTTGGTGTAATAGGCCCCCATCGCTGCGCGGTTGTTAATGTACTTCTCGAAGATGTAGCCGATAACATCAGGGTTTAGCTCATTGCCGGAGATCTGCTGTCGGGTGTCCATTCGCCATTCATACTGGTCGAAGAAACTGAATAACCGTTCGAATGCCTTGTCATCAATCTGAACATCGGAATAACTGTTTTCCAGCTGGTGAACATCAAAAAGACCTCCATTCAGATATGGAACCTTGCCCAGTTCTTTCTCGAATCTCCTGTTGTCGGGTGACCCAAGTCCCCGGTGAAAGAGTACCAGCAGAAAACTGCGATAGAACGAAAGGGATGTGTCCTTTTCCCTGCGGGATCGGGTTTCGGCCAGCTTGGTTTTAAGATAAAACCTGTCGTCATTGAGAAAACCTTTATTCTGAATAAAGTAGACAAACATCAATCGGTTGAGCATGAGAGAGGCATACCGGTTCTTGTCCTCTGAATCTGGTATGCCATTAATGGAGGCCAAAAAAGCGGTGCGCTCTTTCCTGAAGCCTTCGTAAAACTTTCTAGTGATTTTTTCGACGTTGGTGGTGAATTCTCCGTTCGTCAGGTTTGTGACATCAACTGTTGAAATATTATCCTCATCATCAATTGAGAAGAACAGGTGCCGAAGTTTCTGGAATAACAGATCCGGCTCCTGTGTTGAAAAATATGATGTCTCTCGTACAACGGCCGATTTGTCCGGTTCCATCACAACCAGTTGCCACACCTGTTGCCGCCTGTTGTTGTCGGCGTAGATGATCAGGTGCTGGTGATAAAGTCTGGTAATATCAGTGTCGATTTTCTTGCGGATGGCGTAGTCAGGCACCCTGCCGCTTGTCTTGCAAAGGAACACAAAGAAAGCGTTCTTTTCGGCAATAGCCTCCAGATTATACTCCTGACCGAATGCTGTTACCTGCTCCTTGTTTGTGGTCTGGTTCCAGCCAAGCACATTGAACAGTTCTCTGAGCTGGTAGTTTTTTATCAGTGTGGAGCAAACTGATTTCTGAATGGACATTCACCCCCCCATGTTGACAAAAGATATCGCGCCCAGCCTTATTTCAGCCTGCCTGCATAGAGCGGAAAACGTTTCATCATCTGGTTAACCTGAACCTTGATGGTTTTAAGCTTCTCATCATTACCAATATTGGAAATGGCGTCGGTGATAAAGTCTGCAACCAATTCCATATCGGTTTCTTTCAATCCATGAGAAGTACAGGCCGGCGTGCCAACACGGATACCAGAGGTAACAAATGGTGAGCGGTTTTCAAATGGCACAGTATTTTTATTAACTGTTATCCCGGCCTTGTCCAACGCCTCTTCTGCTGCCTTGCCGGTGATTTCCGTGCCGGAAAAATTGATCAGCATCAAATGGTTGTCAGTGCCACCACTGGTCAACTTGAAGCCTCGGTTCATCAATGCCTCCGCCAACGTCTTGGCATTCTTGACAATCTGCTGTTGGTAAGCTTTGAATTCAGGCTGTAGTGCCTCCTTGAAGGCTACCGCCTTGGCTGCGATAACATGCATCAAAGGACCACCCTGAATACCCGGGAAAATCTGGGAGTTCAGGGTCTTGGCGAATTCTTCACGACACAGAATCATGCCACCGCGCGGACCTCTCAGGGTCTTGTGGGTAGTGGTGGTGACATACTCGGCGTAGGGGACCGGATTAGGGTGCACACCAGCGGCAACTAAACCGGCAAAATGCGCCATATCAACCATAACCACTGCACCTACTTTGTCGGCAATGGCGCGGAATGCAGGAAAATCAATAATGCGCGGGTAGGCGCTGGCTCCGACGACTATCATCTTCGGCCTGTTTTCAACGGCAAGTCGTTCGACTTCGGCGTAATTAATGGTCTCAGTTTCCGGCGAGACACCATAGGGCACGATATTGAACAGCTTGCCGGAAAAATTTACCGGACTGCCGTGGGTTAGATGGCCTCCATGTGACAGATTCATCCCCAATACCGTATCGCCCGGTTTACAGGCAGCAAAGTAAACCGCCATATTTGCCTGCGATCCGGAATGCGGCTGAACGTTGACATGCTCGGCACCAAACAGTTCTTTGGCACGGTCGATGGCAAGCTGCTCCACTACATCAACATGTTCACAACCTCCATAGTATCGTTTGCCGGGATAACCTTCAGCATACTTGTTGGTCATGATCGAACCCTGGGCCTCCATAACCGCTTCCGAGACAAAATTTTCAGAGGCAATCAGCTCCAGGTTATACTCCTGACGCTCGGTTTCATGCCGTATTGCTTCTGCCACCTGTGGGTCAAAGTTGTTGAGAATCGACATAACTACGCTCCTTTTGCGGATCGAAAATGAATGGGAAAAAAGAAACGGGACGAATGCCGCAGCAGGTCCCGCCTCCAGTTGTTGCTATAGTATTTCAGCATAACTAACGGTTGTATCTCTGCTCCAATGCCGTAATCTTGTCAAGGCGGCCCTGATGGCGCCCCCCTTCAAAAGAGGCGTCAAGCCACGCTCCTACCAAATCACAAGCCTTCTGTTCATCCAGCAGGCGACCGCCGAGTACGAGAATATTGGCATTGTTGTGTTCCTTTGCCATACGGGCCATGAAGACATCTGTTACCAGCGCCGCACGGATACCCGGGATCTTGTTGGCAGCGATCGACATACCAATCCCCGTCCCGCAGATCAGGATGCCCAGCTCGGCCTGACCGGTTATCACCATTTCAGCAGCCTTCAGTGCGTAGTCCGGGTAATCCACCGATTCATCGCTGCTGGTGCCGGCATCTGTAACCTCAAAGTTCCTGCGTGCCAGATAACTGTTGATCGCAGATTTGAGGTTCAGGCCCCCGTGGTCGCTTCCGGTTACAATCATATGATCCGGCTCCGTCTAAATCTTTTTGAACAGCAGCGTGGCGTTGGTTCCGCCAAATCCGAGCGAATTGCTCATGGCATATCCAATCCTGACATCACGAGCCGTGTTTGGAACGTAATCGAGATCGCATTCCGGATCAGGTTTGTCGTAATTGATGGTGGGCGGCACGACCTCTCTCGACATGGCCAGACAGGTGAAGACCGCTTCAACTCCTCCGGCAGCGCCAAGCAGATGTCCGGTCATCGATTTGGTGGATGAAATCATCAGCTTGTATGCATGTTCGCCAAAAACAGATTTGATGGCCAGAGACTCATTCAGATCGTTAAAAGGGGTCGATGTGCCGTGGGCATTGATATAGGTTACTTTGTCCGGTGACACTCCGGCATTCTTGAGAGCCATGTTCATGCAACGCGCTGCGCCTTCACCGCCAGCAGACGGAGCAGTCATATGGTAAGCATCACCGGTCAGTCCGTAACCAACAATCTCGGCATATATTTTGGCGCCCCGTTTTTTTGCGGATTCGTACTCTTCCATGACAACAATACCGGCACCTTCTGCCAGAACAAAACCGTCTCTGCCTTTGTCGAACGGTCGCGATGCCTTCTCCGGGGAATCGTTACAACTATCGGACAAGGCTTTCATGGCGGCAAATCCGCCTATCCCCAAAGGTGTGACCGTTGACTCAGTCCCGCCAGCTATCATTGCATCCGCATCTCCACGCGCTATGATGTGAAAAGCATCGCCAATGGAGTGTGTGCCGGTTGCACAGGCTGAGACAGAAGACAGATTGGGCCCCTTTGCCCCATATTTGATAGAGATATGCCCTGGTGCCAGATTGATGATCAACATGGGAATAAAGAAAGGAGATATTTTTTTCGGCCCCCCCTCATTCAATAAATTGTGATAGCGCTCGATAGACGGCAAGCCGCCCAGACCGGCGCCAACAAGTACTCCCACCCGCTCTGCATTCTCATCGTTGATAGTCAGACCGGAATCTTCCATAGCATAGTGCGCCGCAGCCAGAGAATACTGAATGAAGAGGTCCATCTTTTTGATCTCTTTTTTATCAATGAACTCTTCCGCATTGAAACCGGCGACTTCACCGGCTATTTTTACCGGCATATCACTGGCGTCAAAGCGGGTGATATAGCCTATACCGGATGTGCCGGTGATAAGCGCACCCCAGTTCCTGTCATTACCGCATCCAAGTGGCGAAACCACCCCGACGCCCGTAATTACAACTCTTCTCATGATTAGCTACTCCATGTTTGGATAAGTTGAAGCAACAATAGAAAGGAAGAGAGGGGCTTTAACCCCTCTCTCTCTAATTGATGTTTAGCTGTGCTCGGTTATATACTCTATAGCATCGTTTACTGTCTGGATTTTTTCGGCATCTTCATCCGGGATCTCGATATCAAACTCTTCTTCAAGAGCCATGACCAACTCAACCGTATCCAGGGAATCTGCACCCAGATCGTCCATAAAGGAAGCTTCAGGCACAACTTGAGCAGCTTCAACTCCCAGCTGTTCTGCAACAATCTCTTTTACCCGTTTTGCAATATCAGACATCTCTCACCTCCGTTTGATTTAAACCTTTTTCAGGTTTCGTGTATAAATCGTAGATGCTTATTAAGCATGAAATCTTCAAAAGTCAATCGATATTTTCAGGATATATGAAGGATAAGGCAGAGGGAGTCTCAAGTCTGCCCTGAACCCCTTTTTCACATATACATGCCGCCATTGACCGAGAGAACATGCCCGGTTATATAACCGGATGCTTCAGAAGCAAGGAAAACAACTGCATTAGCAATATCATCCGCACTACCCAGGCGTTCCAGAGGAATCTGGGCTGTCAGTTCGGAGCGCACTTTGTCCGAAAGGGCATCCGTCATGGCAGTTGCGATAAATCCTGGCGCAACAGCATTAACCGTTATATTGCGTTTTGCCATTTCGCGGGCATTTGATTTGGTCAGGCCAATCAGTCCGGCCTTGCTTGCGCAGTAATTTGCCTGCCCGGCGTTGCCCATTTGACCAACAACCGACGCAATATTGATGATTCGCCCGTAACGATGCTTGCTCATCACTTTGAAAACAGCCCTGGTGCAGAGGAAGGCTCCTTTCAGATTGACATTCAGGACGGCGTCCCAATCATCATCCTTCATGCGCATCAGAAGACCGTCACGTGTAATGCCGGCATTGTTGACAAGTATGTCAACCCGTCCGAAAGCCTCAGTAGCCGCATCAATCATACGTTCGACATCTTCAGGAACGGTCACGTTGCCAACAACCGCCAGCGCTTTGCCGCCGGCTGTCTGTAGTTCCTCAACAATTGCACTGGTGGCGACCTGATCCACATCAACCGCCACGATTATTGCTCCCTGTGCTGCCAGCGCCAAGGCAATGCTTTTTCCGATACCCCGTGAAGCACCGGTGATGACCGCAATCTTTTCATTAGGCATTGTCACTCCCCCACTAAGTTATTTTTATCTGCAAAGGTCGCCTTCATTTCAGCCCCGGTAACAAGCTTACCTTCAACAAAAGCTTTAGTGTTGAAGATCCATATGCCTCGTTTGAGGCCGACAACATCGACCTCAAAGCGAAGTTGGTCACCAGGTATGACCGGTTTGCGGAACCGGGCGTTGTTTATACCCGCAAAGTATATGACCTTGGAGCGCACGCTTTCGTCGGAAGAATAGGCCAGGATACCGGCCACCTGGGCCAGGGCTTCGATGATTAAAACCCCCGGCATGACAGGGTGTCCCGGAAAATGCCCCTGAAAGAACTGCTCACTGATGGAGACGTTTTTGACACCCGAAATGCTCTTTCCGATTTCCATATCCAGGATTTTATCAACAAGCAGGAAAGGGTAACGATGGGGTAATATTTTCATAATTTCGGTAATAGCCAGCATGGTCGAAGCCCCTTCGTCATTTCGTATGCTATAAGTCCGTATAATCAGTCCGACAGGGTTTTGAGCGTTGCCAAGCCTTCCACATTAGCAATCGCTACTTCTCTGGTTATGCGTTTGACCAGACCGGATAATACTTTCCCCGGGCCAACCTCAACAAATCTGGTTACACCCATGGCTGTCATGGCACGGACAGACTGTTCCCAGAGGACCGGAGCGCACACTTGCGATACTAGAAGGTCGCGTACCATGCCTTTGTTGCTGTTGGCAATCGCCTCCACATTACTGACGACCGGCGCGAGCATGTCGCCATAGCTGACATTGTCCAGCACCACGGCAAGACGTTCGGCCGCCGGTTTCATCAGTGCGCAATGGAACGGTGCGCTGACGGGGAGCAGCATGGATTTTTTGTATCCGCGCTCTCTGGCAGCTTCGATTGCCCGCTCAACAGCTGAGACATTGCCTGCAATCACGATCTGTCCGGGAGCATTGAAGTTTGCCGGTGAAACAACTTCGCATTGAGCGGAATCCCTGCAGATCTCTTCAAGTACGTCCTTTTCAATGTTCAGCATGGCTGCCATACTGCCGGTTCCGACCGGCACGGCCTCCTGCATGAAGGTGCCTCTGGCACGTACGATGCGGACGGCATCGGCAAAATTGAGCGCGCCGGAGCAAACCAGAGCTGTATACTCACCGAGAGAATGTCCGGCCAGATAATGAGCCTTCAACCCGGTTTCCAGCTCAACAACGCGCAGCACCGCAATGCTTGCCGCAAGAATTGCCGGCTGCGTGTTTGCAGTGAGTTTCAGTTCATTATCGCTGCCTGAAAAACAGATGGTCGAGAGCTTGAAACCCAGGGCGTCATCGGCCTCTTCAAAGATATGGCGAGCAACCGGAAAATTATCTGAAAACTCCTTGCCCATACCTGAGTACTGGGAACCCTGTCCAGGAAATATAAACGCCGTTTCAGTCACTTGAAAACCCTTCTCTCCAAATTCACTTTATACCAATTTGCCAACTGAGCAGAGCTGAGCCATACGTAAATCCTCCACCAAAAGCAGCCAAAAGAATCGAGTCACCCCTTGCGAGCTTCCCCTGCCGGTTGGCTTCGTCAAGTGCTATTGGAATTGAAGCGGCAGAGGTATTGCCATAGTTATGCAGGTTGATGAATATTTTTTCTACCGGAAGGGCGATGCGTTTGGCCGTTGCAGTGATAATACGCATATTCGCCTGGTGGGGTATGAACATTGAAAGCTCAGAGGCCTTCATGCTGTTGGCGACCAAGGCTGCTGTAGCAGCTTCATCCATGGCCCGGACCGCATGTTTGAAGACTTCATTTCCTTCCATGTTGATGAAAAAAAGCCTCGGATCAATCGACCTATCGGAGGCTGGATTACGACTGCCGCTACCAGGCTGATACAGCAGATCCCAGCAGGAACCATCACTGAAAATGTGGGTAGAAAGGATTCCGTTTACATGTTCAGATGCCTCGATAATTGCGGCACCAGCGCCGTCACCAAAAAGTATGCAGGTGTTTCTGTCAGTCCAGTCAACAATGCGCGACAGAACCTCTGCTCCGATAACAAGCGCCTTTTTGATTCTTCCGGATTTAATAAAACTGTCTGCTATTGACATACCGTAAATGAAACCGGAGCAGGCTGCCGAAACATCGAAGGCAACGGCATTGCGCGCGCCAAGTTCGTTTTGCACAATACAGGCTGTGGAAGGAAATGGAAAATCAGGGGTGACAGTACCAATAATGATGAGATCAAGTTCTTCGGGTGAGATGCCTGCCATCGACAGCGCCCGTCGTGCGGACTCAGAGGCAAAAGTAGAGGTGTATTCACCCGCAGCCGCGATGCGTCTCTCCCTGATGCCGGTCCTGGCGGTTATCCACTCATCATTGGTGTCTACCATCAACTCCAGGTCTGCATTAGTGAGGATTTTCGCCGGCAGCGCTGAACCTGTTCCTGTAATTATGGCATTCACACTGACATCTCCACTCGCTGCCTTTTAGTCTGATATAACTGATTTCAGAACATCCCGTTGAAGAGAGACTGCGTAGTTTTCTGAAAGTTTTTTTACAACGTGCTCGGTAACACCGCTTCTGGCGTACTCATGAGCAAAACGGATGGCATTTTTGATCGCCTTGACATTTGAGCCGCCATGGCAAATCATCCCAACTCCGTTTATTCCCAGAAGCGGAGCACCACCATACTCCGAATAATCCACAATTTTCTTGAAACGGTTAAAGGCTCCCCTGACTAACAGAAAGCCCAATTTTGATATCCAGCTCTTGACAATTTCATCCTTCAGCATCCTGCCGGCCGCTTCGGACAACCCTTCAGAAAGCTTGAGAACCACATTGCCGACAAAACCGTCACAGACAACTACCTCTACGGTTCCCTTGAAGATATCCCGCCCTTCAATGTAACCTGCATAATTAAGAGACGTATTCTTCAATATTGCGTGAGTCTCCCGGGTAAGCTCATTACCCTTGGAATCCTCTTCACCATTGGACAGCACTCCTACAGAAGGGTTTGCAACACCCATCACATAACGCGCATAGACTTCACCCATTATTGCAAACTGAGCCAGATGAACAGCTTTGCAGTCCACATTTCCACCCACATCAAGTACCAGGGTTTTCCCTTTGAGAGTCGGAAATATAGATGCTATGGCCGGACGGTCTATACCACTGATCCGCTTGAGAACAAACATTCCGACAGCCATAGTCGCGCCGGAATTGCCAGCGCTTACAGCGGCGCAAGCCTTGTTGTCGCGAACCAGCTCAAAGGCAAGGCGCACGGAAGAGTTCTTCTTTTTACGTACGGCATCAGAGGCGGAATCATGCATTCCGATAACTTCGCTGGCGTGAACAATATCAATATCAAGCCCGCCGATGATGTGCTTTGACAATTCTGTCTCAAGCCTTTCGCGGTCACCTACCAGCGTAACCGGAATACCGCACTCCCGACAAGCAGCAACGGCACCTTCCACTTCAATGACGGGGGCGTTGTCACCGCCCATTGCGTCAACAGCAACTCTCATTTGTACCGGTAATGACACAGTGCCAGGTTATTTCTGCGCTTTGGAAAGGTCGATGACTTCTCTACCCTTATAGGTTCCGCAGGCCGGGCAGGCGCGATGCGGCAGTTTGGGAGCTTTACACTGCGGGCAGGTTGACAAGGACGGGGTTGTCAAAAAATCATGCGCCCTTCTCATGTTTTTCCGTGATTTGGATGTTTTTTTCTTGGGTACTGCCATAATAATTCTCCTTTTTCTGGTGATTCGCTATGGATGCGTCACTTCAAAACTATTGAGACACCCTGAAATCCTTCAGAGCACCGAATACATGATTTATGGTATCACTGCCGCACGAACATTGAGGCGACCGGTTCAGATCTATTCCGCATACGTGGCACAATCCCTTGCAGGAATGGCTGCAAAGAGGTTTGAGAGGGATCTCCAAAGCCACCTGCTCTTCAACCTCGTGAGTCAAATCGATTGTGTCACCGCTGTAGGATGAGGAGATAAGATCCTTTTCCCCGAGTTCGATCTCATCCTCTTCACTATGCCCGCTGATATCTTTACGGAAGAATATTATGAAATCGTTATCAATAAGCGAGTCATAATCAAGCAGGCATCTGGAACAGGAATACGCAACCGGAGCGGTCACTTTGCCACTCACCCGCAGAAGATCATATTCCCGAACTACCGATATTTTTCCCCGGATCGGGCCGATAAAACGGCAATGCCCTTCCCGTTGCATTTCTGCGAGCAGCTGATATGATTCCACCGGCTCTTCAAAATCCAGCACTAAAGGTTTGTCCTGAATATGGTCAACGGCTATTTTCACGTTCGCCACCCGTCTGTTGGCATCAACGAATTTAAAGCAAGTCAGTATAGTGAATGCTCTTGATTTGTCAAGAAATTAAGTTGCAGTTATGTTGAAACAAATTAACTGGACTGTTGACTAATGCCGGATCAATTGCCAACTCATACGCTTCTGCATTTTTTCTTTACATGACGTCATACTACAGATTATTGTTACTCGGGATCATTCGGGAGGTGTGCAATGAGCGATTTTATAAAGCCGTTGAGTTTGTTGCTGGAGATAGTAAGCGGGGTCGTTCGCGGCGACAAGACGGCAATTGACCGCTTGGACGAAATGACGGGAAGCAGTGATATCCCGCCCATGATCGTCGAGTTGGCTGAACAGATCAACAGTCTCGCGGTCCAAAAGGAGGTACGTGAATTCCGCCTGGAACTGATGATCGAGGATCTGCTCGATACTCAGGCGGCGCTGGACAATGCCAAGCACGATCCTCTGACAGGACTGCCCAATCGCGGCCTGTTCCACGAGATTTTGCGTCAGGCATGTGCCGACGCAGAACGATTGAGCCAGAGTCTGGCCCTGATGTTCATCGATCTGGACAAGTTCAAGCAGGTCAACGATACTATGGGACATGATGCGGGGGATGAACTTCTTATACAGGTTTCAAAACGACTCAGTTCGTGCGTCCGTGAAGGTGATATCCTTGCCCGTCTTGGTGGGGATGAATTTACCGCCGTTCTGTGCAATCTGGCCGATCAGGAAACGGGCATCAGCATTGCCGAAAGAATCGTGGCCGATTTGAAGAATCCATTTGACCTGTCCATGGGACGGGCCGAAATAGGCGGTTCAATCGGGATAAGTTTTTTCCCGAGAGATGCCGACCAGGCGCTGTCGTTGCTGAAGAACGCCGACGTTGCCATGTACCATGCCAAGGAAGCGGGCCGGAACACCTACCGTCTGTACCGGCCCGGGATGCCCTAGCGGACGACACCCGATCCTGAAGAAAAAAAATTGTTAAGCCAAAAATTCGATTTAATAAATAATCCCATGCATTCCGAAACGTTCCGTTACAGTTTGAACTGTCGCACCAGCCTCTGCAACTCCTCGGCATTTCCATTCAACTGTGCGGCGGCAGTGGCGGATTCTTGTGCGCCTCTCGAAGTCTGCTGAACAACCACAGTGATCTGATGCATGTTACTTGATATTTCAGTTGTGGTGGCGGTCTGTTCTTCGGCGGCGGTGGCAATCTGGTTTACCTGCATAGCCACGTCGTTGACCTGAGCCAATATGTCGCGTAGAGCATCGCCCGATTTGGCAGCTTCCTCTGTGCCTGCTTCCACTTGCTGAACACCCTGCTCCATAGCTGCCACAGCGCCTTTTGTCTCCCTCTGTATGGCTTTAATCATCTCACCAATCTCTTTGGTAGCTCGGGTTGTGCGCTCAGCCAGAGCACGAACCTCATCGGCAACGACAGCAAAACCTCTTCCCTGCTCACCAGCACGGGCAGCCTCGATGGCGGCATTAAGCGCCAACAGATTGGTTTGGTCCGCGATATCTTCTATGGTTCCGATAATGGCACCAATCTGGTCGGAGCGTTCACCAAGACTTTCAACTGTTTTTGCCGATTCTTGTACACGCTCGGCGATTTGCCCCATGACCCGAACCGTCTTTTCAACAACTTCAGCGCCATTGCTGGCTGATTGTGAAGCACGTTGGGCGCCTTCTGCTGCCATCTGGCAGTTTTGGGCTATATCGCCTGATGTGGCTGACATCTCCTCGCCAGCGGTAGCAACGGTTGCAGACTGAGCGGCAACTTCTTCTGCACCTGTAGCAATCTGTTCAGCGGTCGAGTGGAGTTGGCTGGAAGCTGATGCCACCTGTTGCGAGGTGTTCGCCAGCTGACTTATCATGGTGCGTAGATTTTCAATCGTAGATTTCAGTGCGCCCATAAGTTGACCCGTTTCATCAGAAGACGTAACTTTGATATCTATCGACAAGTCCCCGTTCCCAATCATTAATGCTGCTTTAACCGCATTATTCAGGGGGGCGGTAATCATTTTGGTAATAATTAAACCGCAGGTTGCAGCAAAAATTGCGCCTACTATTACGAGAATAATCATCAATATTGAAGCTGAATTTGCTACCTGCATATTCGTGTCGGAGGTCATTTTTGCCTGATTTATTTTGGACTCAAGTAGTTTGAGTACTAATTCCTGATACCGCAAGGCGGCCTTCTTTGCCTCACCGTGTAGCAATGCTTTTGCCTCAGAATTCTTACCTTCTTTGTCAAGCTTAACAATTGTTTCAAGATGCTGAACATATATTTTCCGGGCATCTTTGAATTCGACAAAGAGCTTGCGTCCTTCATCTGTCAGGATGGTCTTCTCAAAACTATCAGTTTTTTTTGCGATATTCTCACGTAACTGCCTGATCACATCCAAAGCTGCAGTTTTCTCACTTGCATCAGTAGTCTCAATTGCATCACGCAAGTTGATGCGGACGCGTTGAAAAGATGTTGATAGATCAGCCAAATCTCCCAGTGGTACGGTTATTTTTTCGTATAACTTTATATCTGCGTCGTCTATTTGATGTATTTTTCTAACACCAACCGTTCCCACTACAGCACCAATCACCGCAACCAGAATAAATGCCGATAATAGCTTTGTTCCCACTTTCATATTGTTAAGCATACCCAGTTTCTCCTTATTGACATTGTGCAGAATCAACTGATATTTCTAATTCTCCATACTCCCATAAGATGAATTTATGTCAAGTCAATTAAATTGTTTAAGAAGAATTGATTTTGCCTTGGTAAGTAATGTGAGAAAATGGTATTGCTACTGCCGGAGTCGGTGGCGACACTTCAATGATTGATACCGTTTATATAATGCATGTTGGAGATATCATGATATTTTTTACTCATGGAATGAAGGCTGAAGCTGTAATCTTTGATTTTGATGGTGTCATTGTTGATACTGAGCCGTTGCACTACACGTCGTTTCAGCGGGTGCTGGAACCATTGGAACTTGGATTCAGCTGGCAGGATTATGTAGATATCTACATGGGATTTGATGATCGTGATGCCTTTGTAGAGGCATATGCGGCGGCAGGCAGGGCCATGAACACAGACATTCTACACTCTCTGATTTCACAAAAAGCTCTTTTCTTCCAGGATGTAATCCGGGAAGGGGTATCCGCTTATCCCGGAGTCGTCGCTCTGATCCGTCGCCTGCATGCGGAAAAGATTCCACTCGCCATCAGCAGTGGCGCACTTCGATCCGACATAGATCCGATTCTCGTAACTCTGGGGTTGCAGGAGTGCTTTGAAACAATAGTTACAGCGGAGGATGTCACCAAAAGCAAGCCTGACCCGGAATGCTATCAACTGGCATTCGATAAGCTCTGTCAACGGCATAAGGTGTCGTATGCAAAAAGCTCCACAATTGCGATAGAGGACACTCCGGCCGGTATTCTTGCCGCCAGACTGGCCGGTCTGCAGGTGATTGCCGTCTCAAACAGCTACGCGCCGGAAAAACTTTCCGATGCATCATTTGTAACGGATTCACTTGAGCCTCTGGTGAATTTTCGCCTTGCTTCGCCGCAGCAGTAATAATCTACAGCTGTCTCCATGCTACCAATGAGGGACTCGACGTGCTACCGAAATATGTGGCTGCTGTCGCATCATAACGGAATTTAAAATTATTCTGGGCTGTCATCGAATTCCCCCACAGTATTCCGTTGAAGTAATCATTGTTCTTGAACAGGAAGCCCGCATAGGGTGCATAGAACAGGCCGCTGTAGGTGCCTCCGGGACCACTCTGAAAATCCAGCGTTGATGCGGTATCGCAGATAAAGGTCAGATTACTGGCAGATCCTCCGCTGTTGAGCGTAGCGTTGGCCATGTTAAACGTACTGCCGCCGGAACCATGGTAATAGATTGTGACCGGGCCGCTACCGGCATTGATGGTTATACTTGAGAGAGACTGTGCAGTGGCGCCACCGTTAATATAAATGTTTACCGCGCCGCTGCCGTTAATGGTGAGGTTGCCGCTGCTGATGCTCGTCAGGTAATAATTTCCGGGAGATAGTGTCTTGTTGCCGGAGATTGTGTTACCAGCAATTCCAGCAGTAGCGTTATTGTTCGAAGCGGAGTAGTTATGGGCGGAAACAAGAGCTACCGCACCGAGCGGATCAGCAGTTATGGTCGAAACATGCGTGACAGTTGCTGAGCCGGAGTAGGTGGCACTCCCTCCGAGTATCACACTGACAAAGTCGGTATTTCCGTAAGTCAGGCTGACGTTCGACCCGAACTCGGCATAGGGAGGGCCGACGATATTTATATTGTTATTAACGTTTAATGCATTACTCATGAACACCCCTCTCACCATTGTGAATGACGGCATTCTCACGACCGCCTGGAGCCGGGTGTTTACATTGGAATAGTATCCGGTCGCTTGGAACAAGTAGCTATTCGTTGTTCCAGCCTGGAGGTATAGATGGGCGGTGGTCCATGTGCTGAACGGGAGCTGCCCGTTTGCTAGCAAGGGATACACGGCGGTATTCGGAGCACTGTAATGGAGAACGTACGGGTTGCCCGAGATATTCAGGGTTCCAGCTGCGTACTTGTTTTTTATCTGTCCCAGCGTGTACTGCACTCCTGCTTCGGCATTGTAGAATGATTGGACTGCGGTTTTAAAATTGCCGCCTATCTTTAACTCAGTAATGGAAGTCACAATTGTCACGGCGCTGACGAAGGAGAGCACCATTATCAGGAGAATTACCGTTATCAGGGCGATTCCGCGTTCGTTCAGACCCGGTGTGCAGGGAGCTATATATGTCACTGGCCATAACTCGCCGCGAGTATTCAATTTCATCTCAACAAATCCAAAAGGCCTATCTGCTTCGATTGAGGTTCAAGGTTTTGCCCACGCTCCGCGAACAAGTCGGATGTCTTCGTAGCTGATGGTTTCCGGCAATCCTTCGCGAAGTTCCGACAGACTGCCAGGCCCCGCCGCAGCAAGCCTGGCCTGAATCAGCGCCACTTTTTCCGCATCCACAAATCGAAACAGATCTACATCCGCTCCCAGACCGTGCAACTCTTCCAGATGAGCAGCAATGGTCGAATTCTTCAAACCACGCCGGGTCGCGATTCCCGACAGATCAAGTCCTTCACGATACAACCGCAAGGTTTCGACCAGGGTGTCACTCATAACCAGCCGCACATCATTTTCCGTCAGGCTCGAAGCTTTCGTACCGAACCCTTTCCGATAGAGATCGATCTCCGCCAGAAATGCCTTCCCATACTCGCGCAACTTGTGTTCGCCGACACCACTGACCTGCAG